>OAUS01000031.1_pt1 | contig 132104 bp, 112 predicted proteins | sample 1516801 | NCBI WGS metagenome assembly OAUS01 (sample SAMEA2580001, study PRJEB22360) | human gut metagenome | biome: human gut; feature: human-associated habitat; material: faeces | place: Denmark | collected 2008/2010
ATTACTTCACCGGGAACAGGAGGGTGTGGGGCGCCCGCGGCAGCCTATAAGCTGGGGCTGGTAGAATCCCGTATTAATGTAAATCAGCCAGGCGGAATGATACAGATCGATATGGAAGAGGACGGAACTATCTATATGACAGGAACAGTGGGATATATTGCAGATATAAGTGTTGCAGAGAGCTTCTTCTCATAAATTACACAGGCTTTATGTGTAATTCTTTGTTTGTAATTTGCTTAAAGATATGTTATTATTTTAAACGAATTATTTATCAGGACTGCTATAATCTATAGCAATTCAGTCGGTTATCCACAGGGAGTCCGACAGAGAATATTTATAATAAGAAAGTGGGTGAAGCTGTGGTTGAATTAGACCAGTTCAAGAGCATTCTTGCGACTTATACAGAACCATTAGTGGAAGTGAGGGATTCACTTTGACCTGGCTAACAAAGAGCAGAAGGTCGAAGAATTAGAGCGCGAAATGGAAGCGCCTGATTTCTGGGATGATGCAGAAGTTTCCCAGAAGAAAATGAAAGAATTAAAAGACATGAAAGATGACATGGAGACCTATCAGAATCTGGTTACACAGATGGAAGATATGGAAACCATGATCGAGATGGGATATGAGGAGAACGATCCTGCACTGATTCCTGAGATTCAGGAAATGCTGGATGAGTTTCAGAAGGATTTTGACAATATCCGTATCAAGACACTTCTTTCCGGAGAATATGACAGTGAGAATGCTATCATTAAGCTGAATGCAGGTGCAGGCGGAACAGAGGCCTGTGACTGGTGCGGTATGCTTTACCGTATGTACAGCCGCTGGGCAGATAAGAAAGGATTTACCCTGGAAGTGCTGGATTATCTGGACGGCGATGAGGCAGGTATCAAATCGGTTACTTTCCAGGTAAACGGAACAAATGCTTACGGTTATCTGAAATCAGAGAAGGGAGTTCACCGTCTGGTGCGTATTTCTCCTTTCAATGCAGCAGGTAAGCGACAGACATCTTTTGTATCCTGTGATGTTATGCCGGATATCAAGAAGGATCTGGATGTAGAGATCAATGACGATGAGATCCGTATTGATACTTATCGAAGCAGTGGTGCCGGCGGTCAGCATATCAACAAGACATCATCTGCCATCCGTATCACACATTATCCTACCGGAATCGTGGTACAGTGTCAGAATGAACGTTCTCAGCACATGAATAAAGATAAAGCCATGCAGATGCTGAAAGCCAAGCTGTATCTTCTCAAGCAGCAGGAGGCAGAGGAAAAACTCTCCGGTATCCGCGGTGAGGTGACAGATATCGGATGGGGAAATCAGATCCGTTCTTATGTTATGCAGCCATATACCATGGTAAAGGATCATCGTACAAACGAGGAGACCGGAAATGTGGATGCAGTACTTGACGGAGGAATTGATATTTTCATCAATGCATATCTGAAATGGATCGCACTGAAGAAATAAAAGAATAAAAAAGGCTGTCTGAAATCAGGACAGCCTTTTTCGTGTTGAGGCATAATGATTTTACACAATGATTCAGCAGAATATATTTCTTGCGTATTTTTGTGTGGTGTGATAATATATCCAGTGTGTAAAAACAAATGTCTTTAAAGAACGGACAGGTAAATTGATATGCAGAAACCAGTAACAGAGAAAAAGAAATATTTTGTAGTGAGGGAACGAGCAGTTCCGGAAGTCCTGCTGAAGGTGGTGGAGGCAAAGAAGCTTCTGGATTCCGGCAAAGTGGACACTGTACAGGATGCAGCAGAGCGCACAGGAATCAGCAGAAGCTCTTTCTACAAATACAAAGATGATATTTTTCCATTTCATGAAGAGACAAGGGGAAAGACGATCACCTTTATTATCCAGATGGACGATGAACCGGGGCTTTTGTCGGTTGTCCTGCAGACGATTGCACGGTTTCATGGAAACATTCTCACCATTCATCAGAGTATTCCTATCAATGGGATTGCCACACTTACTCTGAGTGTGGACATTCTTCCGGGCGAGGGGGATGCAGAAGCAATGGTAGAGACGATTGAACAGAATGAAGGAATTCATTATCTGAAAATATTAGGCAGGGAGTAAAAGAAAATGATCAATGTAGCAATTTTAGGATATGGCACAGTTGGAAGCGGTGTATTTGAAGTATTAAATGAAAATAAAGAGAGCATTTCCAGACGTGCCGGACAGGAACTTCATGTAAAATATGTTCTGGATCTTCGTGATTTTCCGGGACAGCCGGTAGAGAAGGTTCTGGTCCATGATTATGAACAGATCGTCAGTGATCCGGAAGTAGATATTGTAGTAGAGGTTATGGGCGGTGTGGAGCCTGCTTATACTTTTGTAAAGAAGGCACTTCTGGCAGGAAAGAATGTCTGCACTTCCAATAAGGCTCTGGTTGCAAAGCATGGCCGCGAGCTGATGGATATTGCAAAGGAAAAGAGCATTAACTTCTTATTTGAAGCAAGCTGTGGTGGCGGAATCCCGATCATTCGTGTCATCAATTCTTCCCTTACAGGAGATGAGATTGACGAAGTGACAGGTATTCTGAACGGAACTACCAATTACATGCTTTATAAGATGAGCACAGAAGGCTGTGAATTTGACACTGTATTAAAGGAAGCACAGCAGAAGGGTTATGCAGAGGCAGATCCTACCGCCGACGTGGAAGGATACGATGCATGCCGTAAGATCGCAATCCTTTCCTCTCTTGCTTATGAGAGATATTTTGATTTTGAAGATATTTATACAGAGGGAATTACAAAGATCACACCTGAAGATATGGAGTATGCTGCGAAGCTTGGCAGAACCATCAAACTTCTTGGAACCAGCCGCAGACTGGCAGACGGAACCTGTTATGCAATGGTAGCACCGTTTATGCTCGGCCAGAACAGCCCTCTTTACAGTGTAAATGATGTGTTTAATGCAGTATTTGTACATGGAAATATGCTTGGAGATGCCATGTTCTATGGAAGCGGTGCAGGTAAACTGCCTACAGCAAGTGCTGTAGTTGGTGATATTGTGGATGCCGCAAAACATCTCCATGTTAACATTGTGACAAACTGGAACAGCACTCCGGCAGTACTGAAACCACTGGATGAAGTGACAGGAAGATTTTTTGTGAGAATTAAAAAAGAAGCAGCAGAAGAAGCGAAGAAGGTATTTGGTGATGTTGAGATCATCAGCCTGGGACAGCTTCCGCAGGAATGTGCATTTATCACTGATGAAATGACACAGGGAGCATTTGAAGAGAAACTGGCTCAGATCGGAGATCAGGTACTTGCAAAGATTCGAGTTAAAGATTGATAAACTGACAGATTTCGTGTATCATATAGTGTGCCTGATAAGGTGGACACTGATACAATACTTCAGATAAACATTTGTACAGTGATTACTGTAAACAGAACAGGAAAGGGAAGATATGAGAATCTTCTCTTTCCTGTAAACTTATTATGGAGGAAGTAAAACAATGTTGATTGTCAAGAAATTTGGCGGTACATCGGTTGCAAATAAAGAACGTATCTTTAATGTTGCCAGCCGCTGTATAGAAGAGTACAGAAAAGGAAATGACGTGGTTGTCGTTCTGTCCGCAATGGGGAAATATACGGATGAACTGATCACTATGGCAAGGGATGTCAATGAGAAACCGCCGAAAAGAGAGATGGATATGCTCTTTACCATCGGAGAACAGATGTCTGTTGCACTGATGGCAATGGCGATGGATAAACTGGGAGTTCCTGCGGTTTCCCTGAATGCTTTTCAGGTTTCCATGCATACGACAAGCAGTCATGGAAATGCACGTTTAAAAAGAATTGATACAGAGCGTATCAGAAGAGAGCTGGACAGCAAAAAGATTGTAATAGTTACCGGCTTCCAGGGAGTTGACAAGTATGATGATTATACGACTCTTGGAAGAGGCGGTTCTGACACAACAGCGGTTGCTCTTGCGGCTGCTCTTCATGCAGATGCCTGTGAAATCTATACAGATGTAGATGGTGTTTATACAGCAGATCCGCGTAAGGTTCCGAAAGCAAGAAAGCTCAAAGAGATCACTTACGATGAAATGCTTGACCTTGCGACTCTCGGGGCAGGTGTGCTTCACAACCGTTCTGTGGAGATGGCGAAGAAATATGGCGTGCCGCTTGTGGTACGTTCAAGTTTAAACAACAGTGAAGGAACTGTGGTAAAGGAGGAAGTTACAGTGGAGAGAATGTTGATCAGCGGTGTTGCGCTGGATACAGATGCAGTGAGAATTGCGGTAATCGGATTAAAGGATGAGCCGGGTGTGGCTTTTAAATTATTTGATACCCTTGCGAAGAAGAATATTAATGTAGATGTGATCCTGCAGTCTATCGGACGTGCGGGCAGAAAGGATATTTCTTTCACAGTCGATGGAAATGATCTGGATGATGCAGTTGCAGTTCTGGATGCAAATCAGGCAAGACTTGGATTTGCAGAGCTTCATTCTGAGAGAAATATTGCGAAGCTTTCCATCGTAGGTGCAGGAATGATGAGTAATCCCGGAGTAGCTGCAAAGATGTTTGAGAGCCTCTATAATGAGGGCGTAAACATCAACATGATCTCTACATCCGAGATTCGTGTGACAGTTCTGATCAATGAAAAGGACGGCGTGCGCGCAATGAATGCAGTACATGATGCCTTTGGTCTGGCAGACTGATTTAGGAGAATTACATGACATCGAGACGTGAATTAAAAAACTATGCGAAGCAGGCCATGTCAGGAAAATATGGGATACTGATTCTGGCATTTGTTGCAGTTCAGGCACTGGCTCTGATCAGCAGCATGATATCCTCGGCTTTATTTCCGGGAGAGGAAACAATTGATATTGTGTTGTCGTATGCATTTACATTTATTCTGACTCTGCTGATCAATGTGGTAGCGGCAGGTATGAATTATATGTATCTGAATATTGCCAGAGGGAAAGCATATTCATTGAATGAGCTGTTTTATTTTTACAGACATCACCCGGACAGAGTGATCGTTGCCGGATTTTTTATGGCAGTACTGAATCTGCTTACCATGCTGCCCTATACGATTTACAGTAATGCGAATCTTCCGGGTGAAGATGCTTCTGTGGAGGTGCTGATCACCTGGCTGTATACAGGTGTTGTTCTGATGATCGTTGGAATGATTGTTTATCAGATTCTGGTTATTCCTCTGGAGATGACTTATTATATTCTGGCAGATAAGCCGGAATTGAAAAGTACAGAGGCTATGAAAGAGAGTCTGGAGATGATGCATGGAAACTTCGGAAGATATCTGATGCTGAAGATAAGCTTTATCCCATTGATGTTTCTTTCTGTTTTTACATTCTATATTGCACTCTTGTGGATATTTCCATATATGGCTATGACAGAAGTAATGTTCTATCGTGATCTGACAGGGGAGCTTAAAGTGCAGAAAGAGGAAGAAGAACGTGTGGCACGAGACTATGTGAATCCCATGTTTGACAGCTATTCACAGAACGAACAGCCACAGGAAGATCAGACGCATCCGCAGCAGTTCTGGCGTGTGCCGGAAGAATCGGTTTCTTATGAAAACGAAGATGAACAGAACATTACGGACAGCACAGAAATACAGAATGTTCAGACAGATATGGATGATAAAAAAGAGCAGAATGATTCATCACCAAAAGAAGAGGAAAAAGACAACGAACCGAAACCATGGGATGAATACTTCAATAGCCTAAAATAAAAATATATTAGATATAAAAAAGACTTTTCTCAGATACGATTTATTGTCAGAGAAAGGTCTTTTTTTTGGATATTTTACATTGAGAATCTTTTCTGGACATGATAAGATTACTGTACATGATTGAACCGAATCAGACAATATATAAGGAAAGGAGGCCGCGCTGTTATGGAAACAAAAAATAAAAAACTTCCGGTGGGAATAGAGATGTTTCGTGATATTCGTGAGCATGACTTTTACTATATAGATAAAACAGGCTTTATTAAAGAATTGCTGGAGTCCTGGACAGAAGTCAACCTGTTTACCCGTCCAAGACGCTTTGGGAAAAGCCTGAACATGGATATGCTGAAAGCCTTTTTTGAGATTGGGACGGATAAAAGATTATTTGATGGTCTGGAGATTTCTGCTGAAAAGCAGATCTGTGAGGAGTACATGGGGAAATTTCCGGTAATATCTGTCAGTTTGAAAGATGTGGAAGGCAATGGCTTTGAGGAAGCAAAGGATATGTTGGAAACAGTAATCAGTGATGAGGCTCTGCGCTTTCAATATTTAATGGACAGCCCGAAGCTTACTTCTTATGAGAAAGCCAGATTTGAGCCTTTGCTGACAGGCAGATTTGAAAAAACTTCGCAGCTTACTGCCAGTTTAAAAACGTTGTCCGCTCTGCTATATAAACATACAGGGACAGAGGTGATTATATTGATCGATGAATATGATGTTCCCTTAGATAAAGCGTATGTAAATGGTTATTATGAGCAAATGGTCCAGTTGATCCGCTCCCTGTTTAGTCAGGTATTAAAAACTAACAGCAATCTGCGGTTTGCAGTGATTACCGGATGTCTGAGAATTTCCAAGGAAAGTATTTTTACAGGAATCAATAATTTTACAGTTCATTCGGTTTCTGATAGTGACTATGGGGAATACTTTGGATTTACAGATCAGGAAGTAAGGGAATTATTGTCATATTATGAAATGGAAGAACTGTACCTTGTTGTGAAAGAATGGTATGATGGCTATCAGTTTGGAAAAGAGGAAATTTATTGTCCCTGGGATGTATTGAATTATATACGGGAACATATAGGCGACAGAAATGTACCGCCTAAGCTCTACTGGATCAATACAAGTGGAAATGAAATAGTGAAAAAATTAATCAGACGAGCAGATTCTGGAATGAAGGATGAAATCGAGCAGCTGATTGAAGGAAAAAGTATCACTAAAGAAATTCATATGGAAATGACTTATAAAGATCTGGACGATCCCCGGGAAGGAGAGGCGGATACTAAGAAAGAAAATTTATGGAGTATTTTATATACGACCGGATATCTGACTTCCAAAACTCCTTCATCAGATGGCAGACATTATAATCTGGAGATACCTAATGAAGAAATTCGGGCAATATTTGTGATGCAGGTACGTGAGTGGATGTCAGAAACTGTAATTTATGGAAACACAGACCGGCTTTTAAATTTCTGTCAGGCAGTTAAAATGGGAGAGGCAGATAAATTTCAGGAACTGTTCAATGAATATCTGATGGAAACAATAAGTATTCGTGATACAGGAGCTCCTTCAAACAGAAAAGAAAGCTTTTATCATGGGCTGCTGCTGGGACTTTTACGTGGTCAGGGAAAATGGAAGGTTCGTTCTAATCTGGAATCAGGCACAGGATATGCAGATATTGTGGTGGAGATTCCACAGGAGAAAACAGGTCTGGTGCTTGAAGTTAAATATGCTGAAAACGGCAGTCTGGATTCTGCATGCAAAAGAGCTGTAGAGCAGATAGAGAAAAAACAGTATGAAATGCAGCTGAAACAGGATGGGCTTGAGACAATTCACAAATATGGTATAGCCTGTTACAAAAAGAAGTGTAAGGTACTGAGAGGATAGAGGCGTAGCGGTGGCTGCGGCGATCGACGACAAGGCGGAAATAAGAAATTTAGACGTAAGATTGTTTGAAAAATTAACTTGTTGGTATAGAAAAAATTGACAGTATAATAAATATATTTGAGGAAGGTTATTACAATTATGAACACAAATGAAATCAGTGGAAAACGTCAGATGGAGTTTCTGGCGGAGTTTGATTATATCAGGGAGGCGGGAACTGCAGGAGAGGAAAAAGCAGCAAAGATTATTCAGGAAACATTGAATAGTTTTGGTGTGGAGAATCATCTGGAAGAGTTTGGCTTTGAAACTTTTCAGGTAAAAAAAGCAAAGCTTACGATAACGGAACCATATGTAAAAGAATATACAGTAACCGGATGTGGAAGATGTTCCAATACAGATGAGAATGGACAGAATGCATCTTTTTTGTATGTGGAGAATGCTGATGAGATCAGCCTCGCAAATGCCAGAGGAAAAATCGTCATGGTAAATGATCCGGTAAGAAAGGAACTATACCAGAAGTTGGCGAATTCAGGTGTGGCAGGCTTTATCAGCATTGCCGGTTCTCCGCTGGACGAGGGCGTGGATCTGACGCCGCGCGCATACAGTTTGCCGAAGAATCTGCCGGGTGAAGAGAAAAAAGCAGCCGGGAAAGAAGCGGCAAATTATGACAATAGAATTCCGGGTGTAAGCATTCATTATAAAGATGCTGTCGAACTAGTGACAAGAGGGGCAGCTAAGGCTTGCCTGTCCGTAGAACAGGAGACAGTGACACGTACATCCCGAAATGTAGTGGCACGAATCAAAGGAACAGATAAAGCAGAGGAGATCCTGACTCTTACTGCACACTATGATTCAGTACCGGAGGGACCTGGTGCTTACGATAATATGTCCGGTGCCGCGATCATCATGGAACTTTGCAGATATTTCAAAGAACACAGACCACGCAGAACAATGGAATTCGTATGGTTTGGTGCAGAAGAGAAAGGTCTGCTTGGAAGTCGGAACTATATTAAAGAACATGAAACAGAACTTCCGGCTCATCGTTTCAATATGAATGTAGACCTCGCAGGACAGCTTGTGGGCGGAACGGTTGTAGGAGTGACAGGTGATGCGTCAATCTGCAATATGATCACATATATGGCTCATGAGACAGGAATCGGCATGTCTACAAAGAATCAGATCTGGGGAAGCGATTCTAACACCTTTGCGTGGAAAGGTATTCCGGCTATGACATTAAACAGGGATGGATTTGGCATGCATACACGTCATGATACCATTGCACTGCTGTCGGACTGGTCGTTGGAGAGAAGCGCGATTTTACTGGGGCATATCGCGGACAGACTGGGAAACATCGAAATTTTTCCGTTTGAACGGAAAGTGCCGGAAGAGTTTATCAGACAACTGGATGAATATTTTGGCTAATGTTATTCCGGCAGTATGTATCATATTGGCAGAATCAATCCCACACTTGACAAATGAACGCCAGATTGATACCCTATCACAAGAGCGTTTTTTATGCTATAGAAGAAAAACAATGTGGATGCAAGGGTCAGTTACACGCATCTGCATTCTGAAAAGCAACAAGAGGAGATAAAAAATTAATGGATATTATTCAGGTAATCACACAGGAATTGAAGGTGGAGAAATGGCAGGTAGAAGCCGCAGTCAAATTAATTGACGAAGGCAACACCATCCCATTCATTTCCCGATACAGAAAAGAAGCAACAGGTTCCCTTAATGATGAGCAGCTTCGTGCACTCTTTGAGAGACTGACGTATCTGAGAAATCTGGAAGATAAGAAGAATCAGGTATTAAAGAGCATCGAAGACCAGGGCAAGCTGACTGAGGAACTGAAGAAACAGATTCTGGATGCCCAGACACTGGTTGTAGTAGAGGACTTATACAGACCATATCGCCCGAAACGTCGTACCCGTGCGACAATTGCCAAAGAGAAAGGGCTGGAACCACTGGCAGATATCATTCTTCTGCAGATGACAGACAAGCCGGTAGAAGAGGAAGCCAGGGCGTATGTCTCCGAAGAAAAGGGTGTTAAGAATGTTGCAGAAGCATTGAACGGAGCTAAAGATATTATTGCAGAGCGTATTTCCGATGAAGCAGACTATCGTATCTACATCCGTAACCTGACAACAAAGAACGGAAGTATTTCTTCCACAGCAAAGAATGCGGAAACTCAGTCTGTATATGAGATGTATTATGAATTCGAGGAGCCGGTCAGGAAACTGGCAGGACACCGTATTCTTGCGTTAAACCGTGGTGAGAAAGAGAAATTTATCACTGTTAAAGTAAATGCACCGGAGGAAGACATCCTTCGTTATTTGAATAAGAGAGTGATCAAAAAAGACAACCCGAATACAACTCCGATTCTGAAAGCAGTTGTAGAAGACAGTTACAAACGTCTGATCGGACCGGCTATCGAGCGAGAAATCCGCAGTGACCTTACTGATAAGGCAGAAGACGGCGCGATCCATGTATTCGGCAAGAATCTGGAACAGCTTCTGATGCAGCCTCCAATCGCAGGCAAAGTCGTACTTGGATGGGACCCTGCGTTCCGTACAGGCTGTAAGCTGGCAGTTGTAGATGCAACAGGTAAAGTTCTGGATACAACAGTTGTTTATCCCACAGCTCCGACTACTGAGAAAAAGATCCGTGCTGCCAAGGATACAGTGGAAGGTATGATCGAAAAATACGGTGTATCCCTTATTTCAGTAGGAAACGGCACAGCATGTCGTGAATCCGAGCAGGTGATCGTAGATATGCTCAAAGAAATCCCGGAAAAAAAGGTGCAGTATGTTATCACAAATGAGGCAGGAGCATCTGTGTATTCTGCAAGCAAACTGGCAACAGAGGAATTCCCGAACTTTGATGTAGGACAGAGAAGTGCGGCTTCCATTGCAAGACGTGTACAGGATCCGCTTGCAGAACTGGTTAAGATCGATCCGAAATCTATCGGTGTGGGTCAGTATCAGCATGATATGAATCAGAAGAAACTGGATGAAGCATTAAGCGGCGTTGTAGAAGACAGCGTAAATAAAGTTGGTGTAGATTTAAATACAGCATCTGCATCTCTGCTTGAGTATATTTCCGGTATCAGCAAAGCAATTGCCAAAAATATCGTAGCTTACAGAGAAGAGAACGGTCAGTTTACAGACAGAAAAGAACTTCTCAAAGTAGCGAAACTAGGACCGAAGGCATTTGAACAGTGTGCAGGTTTCATGCGTATTTCCGGTGGAAAGAATCCTCTGGATGCAACAAGTGTACATCCTGAAAGCTATGAAGCAGCATCTGCACTTCTTTCAAAACTTGGATATAAGCCAAATGATGTTGTGGCAGGAAATCTCCTTGGACTTTCCCTGCAGGTAAAAGACTATAAGAAGATGGCAGCAGAACTGGGAATCGGTGAGATCACACTTCGTGATATTGTAAAGGAACTGGAGAAACCGGCAAGAGATCCTCGTGATGACATGCCGAAACCGATCCTTCGTTCAGACGTTCTTGAAATGAAAGATCTGAAAGAAGGAATGGTGCTGAAGGGAACTGTCCGTAATGTTATTGATTTCGGTGCATTTGTAGATATCGGTGTACATCAGGACGGTCTGGTGCACATTTCCGAGATGACAGAGAGATTTATCAAACATCCTCTGGAAGCGGTGAGTGTAGGGGATATCGTAGATGTAAGAGTAATCGGAGTTGATATGAAGAAAAAACGTATCAGCTTATCCATGAAAGGATTAAATAAATAACATCAATAAAACAGGGATTACCACTGCAGACCGGATATCTGCAGGAGTGATCCCTGTTTTTTGGGGTACTGCTGTCTGCAGTAACAGTTATTCTGTTTCCCGGTGTGATGTGAGGTGTTCTTCAAGGCTGCGTGCTGCAATGCTCTGTGGCCTTTTTACATTGCGGATCAGACAGATCTTTCGTTCAGGAAGAGGCTCTTCAATGGGAATCTGGACGATTTTCCCCTGAGCAATATGTTCAGCAGCAAGCTCTTCAGGGAAGAATCCGATTCCCAGGTTGTGCTGCACCATAGGGAAGATCTGGTCAGTAGTTGCCACTTCCATATCAGGTGAGAAGGGAAGGTTATGGCGCATAAAATACTGTGTATATAATTCTCTTGTACTGCTTCCGGGAGCAATCCCGATCAGAGGGATATCCTGCAGATCCTGAAGACAGTGTTTGTTGGAAGCTGTTTCCGCATATTCCTCTCCACCTATAAGGATCTCGCGGAAAGAATAGAGGGGAATTCTCTGAAGTGGTTTTTTCAGAGCGACAGGTGTGGTAACTACTGCAAAGTCTACCAGACCGTTTTCCAGTGCCTGAACTGCCTGTGGTGTGGAATGATTAGAAATCCTCAGCTTCACATGTGGATAACGGTGATGAAAGACTTCCAGTTCGTTCAGCAGGAATAAACGCAGTGCGATTTCACTGGCACCAATATTTACAAGTCCGCTTTCCAGACCTTTATCTTTGAGAAGTTCATTTTCTCCTGATACAAGCTGTTCTATTGCAATTGATACATGTTCAAAAAGTCTTTCTCCTTCAATGGTCAGCTGTACTCCGCGATTGGAACGGATAAAAAGTTTACATCCCAGCTCATTCTCCAGAATATTCATACACCGGGTAATGTTAGGCTGATTGTTTCCCATAACGTCGGCTGCTTTGGAAAAACTCTTATACTGGGCAACATAGTAAAAAATACGATAATAATCAAGAATCATGATACAGTCGGCTCCTTATGCTATATAAAAATAGAATATCTGATATAGAAAAATAACGTTTGTATATCAATGTGTGAATCAGTATAATACGACTGGGTCAAAAAATCAATATAAAAGTCCTGACAATAGGACGGAGACCAAAAGGGAAGGGAGATTACCGAATATGACAACAGCAAATAAGACAATTAAGATTAATGACGTAGAGGCAGCAAAGAAACTGGTCTGTGCGGCAGTCAGATGTCCATTTGATATTGACATTGTATCTAAAGGAAAAATTTTTATTGATGCCAAATCTATTCTCGGAGTATTAAGCCTTGATGTGGAAGAACCTCTGGAACTTAAATATGATGGTTATGATGAGGATTTTGAATCAGTGATCGCAGGTCTGGCATGTTAAGATTAAAGAAAGGAATTCGCAGGTGCAGATGACATCTACAAATCTTCTATATATTTATGTGATTATCATTAATGTAGTCACATTTTTTATCTATGGCTTGGATAAAAGCAGGGCAAAAGCCGGACAGTGGCGCATACCGGAAGCGCAGCTGATATTTCTGGCGGTGATCGGAGGGTCGGTGGGAGCTCTGGCCGGTATGAAGGTATTTCATCATAAAACAAGAAAGCCGAAATTTAAGACAGGAGTTCCGGCGATACTGATTATTCAACTAATTATTTATTTTCTGTTTTCGGGAAATGAGGGGATTATTCTGCGCTTATAGCAATTCTTATAAATAACGCATATTGATTTTAGCTCATCAGAGCGTGAAATCCTGTGTCAGTAAAGCGGATATATTGTCCGCTTTCTTTTTTTGCCCGAATAAAATTGATTGTTACAGAGAATGAGGTATGTTATGCTACTCTTATATGAGAATTGCGGGATCTGCAAAGTAGCGGAGTAATTCGTAGATACCAAGTCAGGGGAAAGACATCTTTTAACCCTGATATTATATGAAAAGCTGCCTGTTAAGTGAAAGAAGGGCAGAAAAATAATACATGATAAAATATAAGAGAGCAGGTGAAAAATATTGGAACAGGAAATTCAGGAGGCAAAAAGTTTATATTACAGCTATAAGCAGTATTTTTCAGACTATCTTCCGGCTTTGACGAAACTGGGACTGAAAGTAGTAATGGCATTGCTGGTATTTGTGGGCGGGCGCAAAGTGATCCAGTGGTTTGTTTCTTTCATAAAGAAGTCCATGGAGCGTGCGTCTGTAGACAAAGGTGTGATCCAGTTTACAGGGTCGCTGTTGAGAATTGTATTTTACATTTTGCTAGTATTTAGCATTGCCACTCATTTTGGTGTAAAGGAATCTTCTATTGCAGCACTGCTTGGTACTGCCGGTGTAACGGTAGGTCTTGCATTGCAGGGCGGCCTTGCAAATATCGCAGGCGGGATCATGCTTCTGATCTTCAAACCATTTCAGGTGGGGGATTATATCATTATCGCACAGCAGAATGGGTGCGAAGGAACTGTATACAAAATAGAAATCTGTTATACAACTCTGATTTCCATAGATAACAAACACATTGTAATCCCAAATGGAACGCTGTCCGGCAGCATTATTACAAATGTAACTGCCAGAGATCTTCGTAAGCTGGAGATCAAAGTAGGAATTTCTTATGATTCAGACATTAAGAAAGCAAAAGCAATCCTAGAAGAAATCCTTCATAATGATGAAGATACGAAAGACGACCAGGGAATGGTGGTGTTTGTAGATGAGCTTGGAGAGAGCGCAGTGGTCATGGGCCTGCGTGTGTGGGTGGCTACGGAGAAATACTGGCCTGCCAGGTGGCGGCTTAATGAACTGATCAAAGAAGCATTTGATGCAAACGGAATTGAAATCCCGTACAATCAGTTACAGGTTCATGTGAAGAAACAGATATGATAACAACATAAGTCCTCTGAACCAACTATAAGGTTTAGAGGATTTATTGTTTGTACAGATTATAGCCAAATAATACCAAACAAGAATAAATAATCCTTGAACGATGGTGATTTATACCAATTTCACTGTCAGATATTGGTATAATACCACCAAAATAATATAAAATACGACAAAATAATTGACAATAGGACAACAGATTGCTATACTGGAGTCAAGTTAAACAACTAAGTGTTTTTATGAAGATGCAAAGGCGCATGTAAGTAAATGGATTGCTGCACGATTTTTATACATTGCAAAGACGCAAAAATATAAAAACACTTTTTTTGTACCCAAAATTAACTTCGTGATTGTAACTAAGTAACAATGTACAGAAAGAAAAGGAGAGAAAACTATGAAAATGTACAAAAAAGTTATGGCAGCAGCTCTTGCAGGAGTAATGACAGTTTCCATGTCCGCTACAGCATTTGCAGCAGATGATGACGGCTATATTCTCAAAGCCACAAATGAAGATTCCAAATCATCCGACAATGATCTGGTGATCGCAATCGAAGGAAGCGTAAGCTCCATGGATCCGGCAAACATTCCGGATACAAACGCAATCTCTGCTACACGTGGTGTATACGAGACACTGGTTTCTTTTGATGAGAACCAGGAATTAACAGGCAAACTTGCTGAATCATGGGAAGTTTCCGATGACTCTCTTACTTATACTTTCAAACTTCGTCAGGGCGTTAAATTCCAGGACGGAACAGACTTCAATGCAGCAGCAGTTAAAGCAAACTACGATCGTGTAGTTAACAAAGACAACAATCTTCGTCAGAGAAGAACATTTATCGTAACTAACGAAGACGGATCTGAAACACCTCGTGTAGACAGCATTGAAACACCAGATGATTACACACTGGTTATCAAACTGACACAGGCATGGGCACCATTTATCAACCGTCTGACACAGTTCTGTATCATCAGCCCTGCAGCTCTTGAAGAGTATGGCAATGATATCATGAACCATCCATGCGGAACCGGCCCATATGTATGTACAGAATGGGAAGAGGGAGACCACACAAGCTTTAAGCGCAATGATGATTACTGGGGAGACAAACCGGGCGTTGACACTGTAACAATCAAAGAGGTTCCGGAAGCAGGTGCACGTACAGCTATGCTTCAGACAGGTGAAGCAGATTTCATCTATCCTACACCGTCTGACCAGATTGAAGCAATCAAAGGAACAGACGATGTAAACATCCTTACAACAGACTCCAACATCATGAGATATGTAACTCTGAACATGGATCTGGAACAGCTTTCTGATGTAAAAGTACGTCAGGCTATGAACTATGCGATCGACAAAGATGCATACATCCAGTTAATGTATTCCGGATACGGAAAACCGGCTACATCTGTAGTTCCATCTATCATCGGCGGATATGAAGAGCAGGAAGCTTACACATATGATGTAGACAAAGCAAAAGAACTTATGAAAGAAGCCGGATACGAAGACGGATTCAAACTTACTCTGTGGGGCGATAACACAACACAGGAAATCAAAGGTATGACATTTATTTCCCAGCAGCTTGCTCAGATCGGTATCGAAGTTGACGTTCAGCCAATGGAGCCTGCAACTGTAAGTGACAAGATTTATGTTGACAAAGAAGATGCCGAGATCAATATGTGGTATGTAAACTGGTCTGCATCTGACTTCACAATGGATGGTTCTTTACGTTCCCTGCTTTACAGCACAATGTGCCCTCCTACAAGTGCAAATACAGCATACTTCAACGATGCTGATTTTGATAAAGATATGGACGAAGGTCTTGCAACAGCTAACGAAGAAGAGCAGGCTAAATACTACGGCGATGCTCAGAAGATCGCATGGGAAGCATGCCCATGGTTATTCCTTGGCAATGACCAGATCATCTATTCTACAAAATCTTATCTGTCTGGCGTATATGTATCTCCGGACGGAGCATTTAACTTCGCAAATGCAACTTTAGCACAGTAAGTAATTTGTTTGAGAACAGGCTGCGAAGAACATAAATCTGGCTGCCTGATCTGAAATTGCAGCAATTCCATAAAAATACTGCCGATACAGCAGTGTGAATACAGGACAAAGATGTTCAAACCGAAGAACTGCCATAAGATTCACTATGGCAGTTCTCCGACTATAAAGCATCAAATATAAACAACAGGTAAGAAAATGATAAGGAGGAAAAATATGGGACGTTATTTAGGTAAACGTTTGATAAGCACGATCCCGCTGCTTCTGGTTATCTCATTCGTAGTATTTATGTTTATCCATATGATTCCCGGTGATCCGGCAAGACTGGTAGCCGGTCAGGATGCAACAAAGGAAGATGTGGCAGTTGTACGTGAACAGCTGGGACTGGATGAGCCACTACTTGTACAGTATGGCAAATATATGAAAGGTCTTTTTACAGGAGATCTGGGAAGCTCTATCAAAAACGGTAAAACCGTAACAGAGACAATCGCACCAAGACTGAAACCAACTATCATGCTGACATTCTCATCCATGATATGGGCTGCGATCATCGGTATTGCGATTGGTATTATCGCTGCCGTATTTCATGGCAGAATTCTTGATTATGTAGGTATGATCATAGCAATCGCAGGTATATCTGTTCCAAGTTTCTGGTTAGGTCTGGAATTAATCCAGCTTTTCTCAGTAAGCCTGGGATGGCTTCCAACCAGTGGACTGGAAACCTGGAAGAGCTATATTCTTCCATCACTTACAATGGGAGCAGGAATCATGGCCGTACTTGCCAGATTTTCCAGATCTTCCATGCTTGAGACCATGCGTGAGGACTATGTGCGTACCGCACGCGCCAAAGGTCTTTCTGAATCACTGGTTGTTATGCGCCATGCATTTAAGAACTCTCTGATCGAGATCGTAACAGTAGCCGGACTTCAGATCGGTGGTCTCCTTTCCGGATCTGTTATGGCAGAGACAGTATTCTCCATCCCCGGGCTTGGACGTCTTCTGGTAGACTCCATCCAGATGAGAGATTACAAAGTTGTTCAGGCATTACTGCTGTTCTTTGCTACAGAATATATCCTGATCAACCTGATCGTAGATGTTCTTTATGGCGTGATTAACCCAAGAGTACGTTATGAGTAGAGGAGGAGAGAAGATGGCAGATAAGAACACAACATCAAATATTAACCTTGCTGCTGCCGAAGAACTCCCTAAGGCACAGAGCAAGTTCAAAGAATTTGTCAAGAAATTCATGAAGAGAAAAACAGCAGTGATTTCTCTGGCATTTATAGTTTTTATTATCTTAATGGCGATCATTGGACCATATGTAGTTCCGTATGATCCGCAGGCACCGGATTACACAGCTATGATGCAGGGGCCAAGCGCAGCCCACATTTGGGGAACCAATGAATACGGACAGGATGTTTTCTCCCGTCTGATGGTTGGTACCAGACTTTCTCTTACATGCGCGCTGACAGCGACGATTATTGGTACGGCTATCGGTGTTGTTCTCGGACTGATCGCAGGTTTCTACGGCGGAATTATCGATGCCCTGATTATGAGATGCTGTGATGTACTTTTCGCTTTCCCTGATATCCTGCTGGCTATCGCAGTTGTTGCCATCATCGGACAGGGTATGGTAAACGTTATGATCGCAGTTGCGGTATTTACAGTGCCGTCCTTCGCACGAATCATACGAAGCGCGACGATTTCCGTAAAGCAGGCTCCTTATGTAGAGGTTGCCCGTTCCCTGGGATGTTCAAACACAAGAATCCTGTTTGTACATATTTTCCCTGGTACGATCCAGTCCATGATCGTTAACTTTACCATGCGTGTAGGTACTGCGATCCTTGCTGCATCATCCTTAAGCTTCCTGGGATTCGGTGCAAACGTCACAGAGCCTGACTGGGGTTCCATGCTTTCCACAGGACGTAACTATCTGAATACAGCTCCTCATATGGTACTGTTCCCTGGTATTCTGATCTTCCTTACAGTTCTGGCATTCAACCTGCTGGGCGACGGTCTCAGAGATACCCTGGATCCAAAGATGAACTAGGAGGAAGAAACCATGGCAGAAAAATTATTAGAAGTAAAGAATCTCCGTACGGAGTTTAAAAGAGATAAAACATGGGTGACAGCAGTTAATAATGTAAGTTTCTCCATTCAGCCGGGTGAGATTCTTGGTCTGGTAGGAGAGTCCGGATGCGGTAAATCCGTAACTTCCCTTTCCATTATGAAACTTCTGGCACGCAACAGTAAGATTTCCAACGGTGAGATCCTGCTTAATGGCAAGGATCTTCTCAAAGAAGATAAAAAAGGTATGAGAAAGATCAGAGGACGTGAAGTTGCCATGATCTTCCAGGAGCCGATGAACTCTCTGAACCCATGTATGAGAATTGAGAAACAGCTGACAGAAGCAATCCTGCTCCATAACAATTTCTCAAAAGAAGAAGCGCACAACAGAGCATTCGAAGTACTGAAATCAGTAGGTATCCCTGAACCGGATATGACATTAAAGAGTTATCCGCACCAGCTTTCAGGCGGTATGTGCCAGCGTGTTATGATTGCTATGGCAATGTCCTGTGAGCCGGAGCTTCTTATTGCGGACGAGCCGACTACAGCCCTTGACGTTACCATTCAGGCACAGATCCTGGAGCTGATGGAGGACATCAGGGCAAAGAAGAATACAGGTATTCTGATGATCACACATGACCTTGGTGTTGTTGCTGAAATGTGTTCCAGAGTTGTTGTTATGTATGCCGGCCGAATTGTAGAAGAAGCGCCTGTGCAGGAACTTTTTGCAGATCCGAAACATCCATATACACAGGGTCTGATCGGTTCTGTACCGAAACTTGGAAGTGGTGTGGAATCTCTTCCGTCCATTCCGGGAAGCGTACCGGATCTGTCCGTAATGCCGAAAGGATGTAAGTTTGCACCGAGATGTAAATATGCAATGGATATCTGTCATCAGCAGGAGCCGGAGCTTGCAGATATCAACGAAGCAGGCACCAGAAAATGCAGATGTCATCTGCTCAACAAAACTGCAAAGGAGGCGTAACCTGTGAGCGAGCCGTTATTATCAGTAAAGAATATGAAGAAAACATTCCAGGCAAACGGAGGAATGTTCAGCAAGAAGAAATTTGTTCATGCGGTAAATGACGTATCTTTTGATATTTATCCAGGCGAGACTTTTTCGTTGGTAGGCGAGTCCGGCTGTGGTAAATCCACGACAGGTAAACTGATCGATCATCTGATCACACCTGACTCCGGCGAAATCTGGTTTGAGGGAAAAGAAATCTCCAAACTTTCAGAGAAAGAAATGCGCCCGTTACGTTCAGATATCCAGATGGTTTTCCAGGATCCGTACGGTTCCCTGAATCCGAGAATGAAAGTTCAGGATCTTATCGGTGAGCCACTTCTGATTCACACAAATATGAGTGCAGGAGAGCGCCTTAAGAAAGTACATGAACTTCTCGGCACTGTAGGATTAAGCCCGTCTCATGGAGAGCGTTACCCGCATGAATTCTCCGGTGGTCAGCGTCAGCGTATCGGAATTGCCAGAGCACTGACTGTACAGCCAAAGCTTATCATCGCAGATGAGCCGGTATCTGCCCTTGATGTTTCTATCCAAGCGCAGGTATTAAATCTTCTGCAGCAGTTACAGAAAGACTTTAATCTTACCTATCTGTTCATTTCCCATGACCTGAGTGTCGTTGAGATGATTTCAGACAGGATCGGTGTTATGTATCTGGGTACGATCGTAGAGACAGCTCCGAAGAAAGAACTGTATGCAAACCCGAGACATCCATATACAAGAGCACTTCTTTCCGCAGTTCCGATCCCGGATCCGGAAGTGAAGAAAGAGCGTATTACATTAAAAGGTGATCTTCCAAGTCCGAGTAATCCGCCAAGCGGATGTCTGTTCCATACACGCTGCCCACATTGTACAGAAAAATGTAAGACACAGGTGCCGACACCTGTTGAAATTGCACCGGGCCATATTGTAAAATGTCATTATCCAAAACTTACAGAATAGGAATTCCGAAATAACAATATTACACCTGAAGATGAACAGTGAAGAAAACAGGATTCACTGAAAGATACAGGTTATCATGAATGGATGAGGAAAGAGGGGGCTATGTTTACTGAGGAAAGACAAAGCGCAATAGAGAAATGCCTTCGTGAAAACGGAAAAGTCAAGGTTAAGGAATTGAGTGAAATGTTTCAGGTCACAGAAGACTGTATCCGAAAAGATCTTAAGATTCTTGAAAACGCCGGTAAGTTAAAGAGAACCTACGGCGGCGCAATCCTTTCACAGGATTATCCGCTGAAAAGAGACGTAGTAGACAGACGCCAGTTTAACCTTGACAAAAAGAGAACAATTGCAGCCAAAGCATTTAAACTGATTAAGAATAACGAAACGATTTTCCTTGATATTTCTACCACAAATATCGAGCTGGCAAAGCTTCTTGCTGCGTCAAATATGCGTGTGGTAGTGGTGAGCAATATGATAGATATCCTGCAGATCCTTGCCACAAATCCGTCCATTACTGCAATCGGTACAGGGGGAACAATGTATCAGACAGTAAACGGATTTATGGGAGCTGCAACGATAGAAGTGATCAAACAGTATAGCTTTGACCGTGCATTTATAGGAAGCTGCGGTGTGGATATGACTGATTGTGCAATTACTACATTGGGGGTAGAGGACGGATTGACAAAGAAAGCAGCCGTGCACAGCAGCAGACATAAATATGTTGTTATGGAAAGGGATAAATTCTATTTCAATGATTCTTATAAATATGCATACTTTGATGATATCAGCGGAATTGTTACGGATGAATTTCCAGATGATACGATCGTGAGTACACTGGAGAGAGCCGGGGTGAAATTGTTCTGATGCAGGTAAGTCTTCGGGGGACTTATCTGATCTGGTTAAATCAGTCAGCAGAAAGGATGATCTGTCTGGCTTAAATGAAAAAAGATGGAGGCAAGTACGTGAAAGAATATATTTTGGAAGCCTGTGTAGATTCTGTAGAATCTGCTATGGCAGCGGTTGAAGGAGGCGCAGACAGACTGGAACTTTGCGGTAACCTGATCATCGGCGGAACCACTCCGGGACCGTGGCTTTTTGATGAAATAAGAAAGCGTTCGGATATCAGGATCCATGCTTTGATCCGTCCGCGTTTTGGAGATTTCTGCTATACAGATGCAGAATTTTCCATGATAAAGCATGCAGTGGAAGATTTCAGGAAAATGGGTGCCGAAGGTGTTGTATTTGGGGTGCTGAAGCCGGATGGCACATTAAACATGGAACAGATGAAAGAACTGATGGAGGCGGCAGGGGATATGTCAGTGACCCTTCACAGAGCTTTTGATGTATGCGTGGATCCAATAGAAACAATGGAACAGGCAATCTCACTGGGAATCAATACGATCCTTACTTCAGGCCAGCGCAATGTATGTCTGCAGGGGGCAGATCTTTTGCGGGAACTCGAGGAAAAGAGTCGTGGACGTATCACAATCCAGGCAGGAAGCGGTGTCGGCGCATCGGTGATCCGACAGCTTTATCCTCTGACAGGAATAAAAGCATATCACATGACTGGTAAGAGAGTAATCGACAGTGAGATGCAGTTCAGAAAAGACGGAGTGAATATGGGACTCCCGATGCTTAGTGAATATGAGATATGGCGTACGGATGTAGACAATATCCGCGCCGCAAAGAAAGTTCTGGAGGAATTATAATGGCAGAACCGAAGATTTTTTTGAAAGAGAACAGGGATCGAATTGAAAAGAGCTACCTGGAGCAGGCGAAGAGCCTGCCCCGGGTTTTTGCGGCTATAGATAAAAAAATGCAGGAATGTACAGAGGAAGTGGCGCTTGCATGTAAATATTTATACGCATTTATGCCATACAGCGATATAGGAAATTATCCATTTGAAGTATTCCTGGATTATGCTGAAAACGGTGTGCAGCTTTGGAAAGAGAATCCGCAGGTGGCGGCTCTCCCGGAAGAGATTTTCCTGAATTATGTGCTGTTCCACAGAGTAAATGAAGAAGAAATTGCTCCTTGCAGAACTTTCTTCCGCACAGAGATTGGAACCAGAACGCAGGGAATGAATTTTAAAGAGGCAGCCCTGGAAGTGAACTACTGGTGCGCCGAAGAAGCAACCTATCACTGTACAGATGACCGTACTTTATCTGCGGTTTCCGTATATCGGAGAGGTAATGGAAGATGTGGTGAGGAGTCTGTATTTACAGTGAATGCCCTGCGAAGTGTGGGCGTTCCGGCGCGCCAGGTGTATGCGCCGAAATGGTCTCATTGTGACGACAATCATGCATGGGTAGAAATCTGGTGTGATGGTGAATGGTATTTCCTTGGAGCATGTGAGCCGGAAGAAATCCTGAATAAAGGATGGTTTACGAATGCTTCTTCCAGAGCGATGATGATTCACTCCCGTGTATTTGACACAAAAATTCCGAACGGAGAAGTGATCGGCAAAGACGGCATGGTTACTATGCTGAATGAATTGAAGAGATATGCTGTTACAAAGGAGATTACAGTATCCGTAAAGGATGAACAGGGAGCTCCGGCTGAGGGCGCAGAGGTTTCTTTTGAAGTACTGAATTACTCTGAATATGCACCGATTGCAGAGAAGAAAACAGACAGTAAGGGAACCGCCAGACTGACAACAGGACTTGGGAGTCTGCATATTTCCGCAAGAATGTGTTCTGACGGCGAATGGTTCTATGCGGAAACTGTTATGAACACTGAGAAAGAAGATAACTGTGAACTTTGTCTGGTACCGCAGGATAAAAGAAATGACGGCGAATCAGAAAAGTGGACAGCAGCAGATATATTTGCTCCTCATGATGCACCTGTAAACACAGACATGCCGACTTTAGAACAGAAGTCGAAGGGAAATAAGCGTCTGGCAGCAGCCAATGCACACAGAGAGCAGAAAGTAAGAAACTGGTCAAATCCGGAATGTGAACGTTTCCTGGAAAAAAAGGTAAACAGGATAGAAGAAGCCATTGCTGCTTCATACAGAGAAGATCTCCTGAGGGTTCTCACAGAGAAAGACAGAACTGACTGTATCAGTGATGTTCTGGAGGAACACCTGGAGCTGGCAATTCCATATCATGGTATGATGAAAAAGGATACCTTTGTATCTTATGTGTTAAATCCAAGAGTAGATGATGAAGTTCTTCAGAAATACAGAAGAGAGATTAAGAAGCATTTTTCCAGAGATGAGAAACAGGAGCTGAGAGATGATCCTTCCAGAATCTGGAATCTGATCGAGAAGGCAATTGTTTCCAGACCGGAGAAAGAGCGTTCCAGTGTGATCACAACACCGGCAGGATGCATAAGGACCTGTACAGGAAGCTTCCTGTCAAAGAAAATCCTGTTTGTTGCAATAGCGAGAACCCTTGGAGTAGCGGCAAGACTGAATCCACATGATCGTTCTATGGAATATATGGAAAACGGAAGATTCGTTCCTGTGCTTGCAAGAACAGAGAAGAACTGTACTCTGATCCTGAAAGCAGGAGAGACTGTACAGTGGAAATATTTCCAGAACTGGAGTATTGCAAAACTGGAGAATGGAAGATATACATCACTGAAACTTGGAGCAGAGAATTTCGAAGATCAGATCCTGAATCTGCCGTTGGAATCCGGAAACTACAGGATCCTTACTTCAAACAGACTTCCAAATGGAAATATGTTTGCAAATGAATATCATTTTGAAATTCAGCCCGGAGAGACAAAGGAGATCGAGCTGGTACTCAGGGAAGCAGATCTGGAGGATATGCTGGAGAATATTTCCATGCCGGAATTTATGCTGAAAACTGAGGCTGGTACAGAGGTGAAAGCATCTGACCTTACAGCAGACGGAAAACATATCCTGATGTTTCTGGAAGAAGAAAAAGAGCCTACTGAGCATATCTTAAATGAAATGATGGAGCAGGAAGGGGCTTTCGCAGGATATGCAGAGCAGATTATTTTTGTAGTGAGAAGTAAAGAAGCACTGGAGACACCGACACTGTCCAAAGCACTTGCAAAGTTAAAAAATATTCAGATTTATTATGATGATTTCTCAGAGATTATCAATACTCTGGGAAGACGCATGTATGTAGATCCGGACAAACTTCCGCTGATCATTGTGACGAACAGAAGTCTGAATGGGATTTATGCGACCAGTGGTTACAATGTAGGAACCGGGGATATGCTGCTTAGATTAATGTAACAGAGCGATAAATAAGATGCCCGGAGATGACACCTGTGAGCATCTTCTGGTATTGCCGGATTACATTATTGTATAGATGTAAAGGATTGGATATTGAATTTGCATTTACATAAAGGAGATAAAAAATCATGTATCAGTTTAACAGAAAAGAATATGAAGAACGTATGAAATGGTATCAGGATGCCCGTTTCGGAATGTTTATCCACTGGGGATTATATTCTATTCCTGCAAGAGGAGAATGGGTACGCAGTACAGAGGAGATGCCTGAGGAAGAATACCTTCCGTTTATGAAAGAATTTGATGCCAGAGACTATAACCCGAAACAGTGGGCAAAAGAGGCAAAGGCAGCAGGTATGAAATATGTGGTTCTGACTGCGAAACACCATGATGGTTTCTGTTTATTTGACAGTAAATACACAGATTATAAAGTTACCAATACACCTGCAGGAAGAGATCTGATCAAAGAATATGTGGAAGCTCTTCGCGAAGAAGGTCTGAAAGTCGGTCTGTATTTCACTTTACTTGACTGGCATCATCCGGACTATCCTCATTACGGAGACCGCATCCATCCTATGAGAAACCATCCGGAATGCAGTAATGAAAACAGAGATTTTTCTCGTTATATAGAGTATATGTACAATCAGGTGGAAGAGGTCTGCACAAATTATGGAAAAATCGATATTATGTGGTTTGACTTTTCCTATGACGATATGCGAGGCGAGAAATGGGGAGCAACCAGACTGATAGATATGGTCCGCAGATTACAGCCGGGAATCATCATTGATAACCGTCTGGAAGTCAGTGGTGAGGGAAGAGGATCTCTGTATGAATGCGATCCGACACCGTATCATGGCGATTTTATAAGCCCGGAACAGATCATCCCGCCGGAAGGAATCTGTGACAAAGAAGGGAATCCGATGGTATGGGAAGCATGCTTCACCATGAACAATAACTGGGGCTACTGCGCAAATGACCACTATTACAAACCTGCTTCCATGCTGATCAAGAAGCTGGTAGAGTGTGTTTCCAAAGGTGGAAATATGATCCTGAATGTAGGACCTGATGCGAAAGGTAAATTCCCGAAAGAATCTTCCGCGATCCTGGCGGAAATCGGACGCTGGATGGATAAGAACCATGACAGTATCTATGGATGCGCTCCGGCAGCAGATATCCCGAAACCGGATTATGGACGTATTACCAGAAAAGGAAATAAGTATTATGTCCATATTTATGAGAATACATTAGGACCACTGCCGCTGATTGGATTTGACAAGAATAAGATTGTGAAAGTACGTGCCCTGGATGACGGACATGAAGTGCCGATCTCTACTTTATGGGTGCACAGCGATTATCCGGATATCGCATTTGTTGACCTTGGCCCGGATCCTGTACTGCCGGATCCTGTAGACTATGTGCTGGAAGTGGAGATGGCTGAATAAAGATATAGAATACAAAAAAGCTGCCGTATGGCAGTTTTTTTGTATTTCTTAACCGAACTGAGATGCAGGTGTCTGTCTGGTTCAGCATCGGTTTCTCTTGTTTACGAAATAATTCAGAATCCCACCGCCTACGATAATAACAAGTGCAACAGCAACAACACGTTTCGCTGCTTCCTGCGGCATCTGGCTTTTGGAACCGATGGAATCGGAATAGAAAGTCAGGGTATAATTGATCTCATGAGGGGTACCCATGGCGGTAGTGTCTGCGATTACCGGCATGCTCTCATCCATAATGGTAACCGGGATCTGGAATTCAGAATTCGTTCCTTCCTCATTGACAGGGAGATATTTTTTACCGTCAACGATCATGTAGTCATAATTAGAACTGCTCCACTGGATATCGGCAGTTACTTCACCGTTTTTCACAGTGATCAAAGTCGGTGAAGTGACACTGGCTTTGCCGCTTCCGCCTTCCAGCTCTACCTGGATGGAATACTCCCCATCTTCTTTATCAAGAGTGAAAGCCTGTGCAGCAGGAACAGAAGTCCATACTGACAGACAGCAGATTAAAGCTGCCAGAACTGCAAAAATCTTTCTCATATTTCTTTCCTCACTTAAATTCGATAATTTTCATCATCCCACAATTGAAATTAATTGTCAATACTTTGTTGAAAAAGTTATCCTGTTTTAGTATAATAAAAGGTACTGTCCGCACGCAACATCATTGAGAACGTAGTGAACAGTGAGCACAATAAATGAATATCTGTGAATTGCTTTGCTGCGAAGCAGCTTCTGCAATTCTGATATCATAAAAATGTATATGCAAATCACAGGAGGATATGGTAATGAGAGGAATTTTATACGGAGTAGGAGTTGGCCCCGGAGATCCGGAACTTATGACATTAAAGGCAGTGCGCCTGATCAAAGAGAATGATATTATTGCAGTACCGGGCGCAGAGGTGCGTGAAACAGTTGCATATAAGATCGCAGTACAGGCAGTACCTGAGCTTGCAGACAAAGAACTCCTGCCAATCTATATGCCAATGACACACGATAAGGCAGAACTGGAACTGAACCATGAAAAAGGAGCCAAGGCGCTGGAAGCAGCACTTGATACAGGTAAGAATGTAGTATTTCTGACACTTGGAGATCCGACTATCTATTCAACATTTTCATATGTACAGAAGAGAGTAGAAGCGGATGGATATGAGACAAGACTGGTAAGTGGCATCACTTCCTTCTGCGCAACAGCAGCACGCCTGAATATCCCGCTTACAGAGTGGAATCAGCCCCTTCATGTACAGCCTGCAGTTCACCGTCTTGACAGTGAACTGGATCAGCCGGGAACCTATGTGCTTATGAAATCCGGAAGAAAGATGAATCAGGTAAAGGAAATCCTTGAAAGAAGCTGCCGCGAAGTCCGTATGGTAGAGAATTGTGGTATGCCGGATGAACATATTTACAACAGCGTAGAGGAAATTCCGGATGATGCAGGATATTATTCCCTGATCATTGCCAAAGAGAAAGCCGAAGAGAAATGATAGAGACAAAAGATCTGACGAAAACTTTTGACAATTTTACAGCAGTGGATTCCCTGAACCTGAAAATTGAAAAAGGTGAGTTTTTTGGTCTTCTCGGACCAAACGGAGCAGGCAAGACAACGACCATCAGCCTGCTCTCAACCCTTCTTCTTCCGACAAAGGGAGAAATCCTCATAGACGGTCAGCAGCTTACGAGACAACGTCCTGATCTGAAAAGAAAAATTAGTGTGATCACCCAGGAATATTCTATGCGTCAGGATATGAATATGGATGAGATTATGGAATATCAGGGCCGTCTCTATTTTATGCCGCGAAAGCAGATAAAGGAAAGAACAGAGGAGCTTCTGGAGTTCTGTGACCTGCTGAAATTCCGCAAGCGTACAGTCCGTAAGCTTTCAGGTGGAATGAAGCGTAAGCTGATGGTCTGCCGGGCACTCCTGACAGATCCAGAGATCCTGCTTCTGGATGAACCCACAGCAGGAATGGATGCTCTTTCCAGAAGACAGATGTGGAATCTTCTGCGTAAGCTTAATGAGAAAAACCTGACGATCCTGCTGACTACTCATTATATGGAAGAAGCACAGAGTCTCTGTAATCGTGTGGCACTGATGAATCATGGTAAGCTGGAGGAGGTAAGTACTCCGCAAGCATTGATCGAGAGTCTTGGTGCTTATGCAGTGGACGAGATGACAGCAGATGGAACACAGAATCACTATTTTCATACACGCCAGGAAGCAATCCGGTATCTGGAAGAGCTTACAGGGCAGGCGTCTCTTCGTGAGACAACACTGGAAGACGTCTTTGTAGAAAGAGCCGGGAAACATTTGATTTCAAAATAGCAGATATTAACTGAATCAGGGAAGTCCCCTGCGGAGGTTGCGAAAAAAGTTAGAATAATCTGGAGAAAAATGTATGGGAATTATAACAATATTATGGGAGAAGTGGGTAGAATTCCGCCGGGACTTCTATAAGATCACGCTGGCGGCAATGATCGCACCGCTAATGTATCTGATCGTATTCGGAATGGGAATCCAGACCACTTCTCATGGACAGCCATACCTGAATTTTCTGATTCCGGGTGTGGTATCACTGACAACTATGAACGGAAGCTTCAACGCCATTGCGCAGAACCTAAACGTACAGAGACTGTATGAGAAGGCTTTTGATCAGGTGATGATCTCCCCCACACCATTATGGCAGTTTATTGCCGGACAGATCATCGGGGGAAGTCTGCGCGGTCTGTATGCAGGAGGAATCATACTGCTTCTTACAGCACCTATTGAGACAGGACTGATCTTCAACGGATGGTCCTTTCTGGTGATGTTCCTGAACGGAGCAGTATTCTCAGCCATCGGCGTTGTGGTCTCCTTTCTGGCAAAAAACCACGCAGACGTGCCGAGGTTTTCCAATTATATCATTATGCCTATGGCATATTTGTGTAACACCTTTTTCTCAACAGAGAAACTTCCGGGATTTGTAGGCAAGTTTGTATCAGCCTTGCCATTATCCCAGACCAGCCATCTGATGAGAAGCATTTCATCAGGTGAGGCGGTGAATTACACTGGTATTGGGATTCTGCTTCTTTATCTGCTGGTGTTTACTGTAGCAGCATCATGGTTTATTTATAAGAAGAAAAATCTGTAACTGACTGACAAGGAGGAGCCTGTGCTTCTCCTTGACTTATTTATGTATTCGCAAAATCAAGTGCAATAACCAACATTCGCCTGACTGCTACTCAGAAGTATCAGTGGTATTTGTGAGAACATGAAGATTATCAATTTTTCTCTTTTTTTCAGCCGACAGATAACGGTTATATATAATAGTCTCGCACAAACTGAACAAACTGCTTTACATGGGGTTTCAGAATCCTGTTTTTGCTGTAGACTATATAGAAACTGCGCTTATGGGCAGCTTCCTCCAGCGGAAAGACAAGAATCTGCTTTGTCCTCTGCAGGTCATTGACAGAGCGTGATGAAAGAATAGAGATTCCCAGACCATTAACAATGGACTTTTTGATGCTTTCCAGGTCATTCATGCGGGCAATCACATTCAGATTGCCTGTTGTGATGCCTGTGCGCTCCAGAAAAAGGTCCATTTCTTTTTTTGTGCCGGAGCCCTTTTCCCTGAGGATAATAGGATCTTTCAGGAAATCATGAAAAATAGCGGGTGTTTCTCTGTCCTTGAGTGCAAGATAGTGATCTGTTACAGGAGTTGCTATGACCAGCTCATCATGGCAGAAAGGAATAAATACGCAGCTCTCATCACGTGTATTCTGGCCTACCAGAGCCAGATCTACAGTTCCGTCCAGCACCCGGCTGATGGATTCTGAACTGTCTGACTGTATGGAGTGAAAATAAACATCCGGGTGCGTTTTGCCGAAAGCAGCAAGCAGTTCCGGCAAAAGATAAGAAGAAGGAATGGTAGATGCAGCCAGATCTATCATATGTTTGTGGGCACCTGTAAAATTCTCAAGCAGGTTATTTCTGATCTCCAGCATACGGACTGCACTGTCATAAAGCTGGTAGCCTTTGGCTGTAATCGTTGTTTTCTTTGTAGTGCGGATGATCAGTTTCATATGCAGCTCATCTTCCAGAGAACGTATATGAGCACTGATCGTAGGCTGAGTCAGATAGAGGCGGCGGGCCGCCTCTGAGAAGCTGCCGTAATCCACGACAGCGACGAATGCTTCTAACTGTTTAAATTCCATTGTGAAAATCTCCTTTTATGTACGAAAACGATGTACGAGTGTACCGACAAGTTGATTCTTGAAACAATCTTGCAGGATAAATTTTCTTATTTCAAGGCGGAGGAGAGAGGCGTAGCGGTGGCTACGGCGACTGACGACAACGCGGAAATAAGAAATTTAGACGTAAGATTGTTCAAGAAATCAACTTGTTGGTACACTAGGATTGTTATAGTAATGCGGATAATGCATCTAAAGCAATATCCAGTTCCTGCTTTGTATTCTCAGGTCCGAAAGAAAAACGGAGAGTACCCTCCGGGTATGTTCCAAGAGTTTTATGTGCGTTTGGTGCACAGTGAAGGCCGACTCTTGTCATAATTCCATAAGTACTGTCCAGCTCAAAGGCGGCCTGAGCCATGTCCATATGTAAGGTCTGGACAGATACAACTGCACAACGGTTTTCAGTATTTTTTTTACCGATAATACGCAGAAATTTTTTTTCAGGATCCAGATTCAGGATACCATCTATAAAGTATTGTGTCAGCATTAATTCATGTTGGCGGATTTCTTCCATGGACTGTTTCTCCAGATCACAGAGTGCGGCATGAAGTCCCAGAATCCCAGGTATATTGGGAGTTCCGGGCTCGAAACGATCAGGAAGAAATGCCGGTACTTCTTCAGAATGAGAGGCACTTCCTGTTCCACCGCTGATAAGAGGCTCAATCTGCGCTGCCAGTTTATTGCGGATCAGAAAGCCACCTGTTCCCTGTGGCCCTCTGAGTCCCTTGTGACCTGTAAATGCCAGTGCGTCTATGTGACATTTCTCCATATCAATGTTAATGGTTCCTGCCGTCTGTGCAGTGTCCAGAATAAAAAGAAGCCCATGTTCTTTGCAGAAATCTCCGATTTCCTGTGCTGGCATGACAGTTCCGCATACATTAGAAGCATGAAGACAGACCACAAGCTTAGTCTCAGGACGAAGGAGTGCGGTCGCTTTATCAAGCAGAAGACTGCCGTCAGAAGCGCATGGGATCCTGTCAAAAGAAATTCCATGTTTCTCCAGCTGTACAAGGGGACGCATCACTGCATTATGCTCCATGGCAGTTACAAGTACATGATCGCCGGGTTTCAGAAGTCCTTTCAGAAGAACATTCAGACTGGCAGTGATATTTTCTGTAAAAATAACATTCTTACCCTTTCCGGAAGTAAAGTGAAAGAGCCTCAGAAGCTGTTCTCTTGTTTCAAAAATCTGTTCCTCCACAGAATAAGCTGCCCGGTATCCTCCCCGGTTCACATTCACAGCAGAGCCTGACAGGTAATCATAAACTGCCTGTGCAACAGATGGTGCCTTGGGAAAAGACGTACTGGCCTGATCCAGATAGATTTTATTCATAAATAAATCCTTTCGTTTGTCATGGGCGGAAACCCACTGCCTTTAGGCGGTGGGAGGAGCCTTGTAAATTGTTATCTATTATCCTTGACTCTCAATATATTTTTGTATAGTTGCTGATGACACTTCTCCAATGCTGCAAGCAAAATAACCATCTGACCAAAATATTTTTTTCTTCCAATATTGTTTTGATAAGACCGAATTATACTTTTGCCATAAGTAGTATGTTGTTTCCTGTTTTACAATTTTAACAATGTCGCATACTCTATCCGTTGCATCATAACTTAACAAAAATGTATATGGTCTTTGTCTGTTTCCATAGCAATTATTTCGTAGCCACGAGTATTAGCTATATCGAGAATCTTTTGTTTCACATCATCAGCAATAGAGCCTTGTAGTAGTTGTTTGCGGTATTTGGTTACAAGAACTATATGTACTTTCAGACTGTATTTTCGTCTGTTATGACGATAATATCTATTATCCATAAATCACCTCTGATAGTTATTGACGTTCACTAAATATTAGTATACACTATTGCTAGTGAAGTATCAATGAGAGGAATAAATTTTATGGAACAGATAACTATAACTGCAAAAGTTCAGATAGTTGCAACTGATACAGATAAAGTTTTGCTTAATAAAACAATGTCTGTTTATTGTGATGCCTGTAATTATGTTTCAGATTATGTATTCCGCACACATGACCTAAAGCAGTTCTCACTCAATAAAATTTTGTACTCTACTCTAAGAGAAAAGTTCAGTCTCAAATCACAAATGGCGCAGTCTGTTTTTAAAACGGTTATCGCAAGATATAAGACCATTCTTGAAAATCAGAATGAATGGATAAAACCATCTTTTAAAAAACCTCAGTACGACCTGGTTTGGAACAGAGATTATTCTTTAACTCAAAACTGCTTTTCCGTCAATACGCTTAATGGTCGTGTGAAACTTCCTTATTTTGCTGAGGGTATGTCTAAGTATTTTAACCATTCTATTTACAAGTTTGGTACTGCCAAACTTGTAAATAAACATGGTAAATACTATCTGCATATACCAGTTACCTATGAGGTTGAAGAAAGTAATATTTCTGATATTTGTAATGTTGTAGGTATTGACAGAGGTATTAACTTTGTTGTTGCAACTTATGACAGTAAACATAAGTCTGGATTTGTTAGTGGTAAAGCTATTAAACAGAAACGGGCTAATTATTCCAGGCTTCGTAAAGAACTTCAAATGCGACATACGCCATCCTCAAGGCGAAGACTAAAAGCTATCGGTCAGCGAGAAAACCGTTGGATGCAGGATATTAACCATCAGGTATCGAAGGCACTCGCCACCGGTAATCCAAAGCATACTCTCTTTGTATTAGAAGATTTGACTGGTATTCGCAATGTTACAGAACGTGTCAAAACAAAAAAACGCTATGTTTCTGTATCATGGTCTTTTTATGACCTTGAGCAGAAGCTGATTTACAAAGCGAAGCAGAATCAATCTTCTGTAATAAAGGTGGATCCTCGTTATACCAGTCAATGCTGTCCTGCTTGTGGACATACTGAAAAGTCTAATCGTAATAAGAAAATACATTTGTTTACTTGCAAAAACTGCGGTTATACGTCTAATGATGACCGTATTGGAGCTATGAATCTGTATCGTATGGGAATAAACTATCTTGCTGATAGCCAAGTACCTAATACAGTTGTAACAGAGTAAACTCTGCTACAAAGGGTGCTGTCAACCACCCAATGATGTAACGCCACTTTAGGCAGCAATGCCTATTGGGGATAAAAGGTCGGAGGCGTAAGCCGTTACTACGACTGGGCAGTTACAAGCCCATTACCTTTAGGTGATGGGTAGTTGACACAGAAGCGGACTTCCCGGAGAAAACGGAGGAAGTCGAGCAGATTGTTAGAGTAGAACCGCAGGGCTATGTGGGAATTTATCATGCGGATGAAGAATAAAAGTATCATTCAGTTCATCCTTTGAATAACTGCGCGTCGCATTCTCGTTATTTTCCAATGAAGAGAGTCAGACGCGCAATTTTGTTTCAATCTGGAAAAAACTATACCATTCGCTTGTCTGCGAATCCGATTGCACGGGTATAAAAGCCTCAGCGTAGCTCGCTATGCCTGCGTTTTTATAATAATATAAGAACGGAAGTTTACTTAAAAACATATATATGGTATAAACATTTTATAGAAAAGGATATCTTTAACACGATTGTATGAATCTATAAAATATCGTAAAACAGGAGGCGTTTAAATGATCAGACTTCAGGATATTGCAGATATGGCGGGGGTGAGCCGGACTACGGTTTCCAATGTGATCAATGGAAATACCAAGAGAGTGTCTCAGGAAACCATAGATAAGATTACCCGCATTCTGAAAGAACAGAATTATGTTCCACATATGGGATCTGTGATGTTGTCAGGTCATGGCTCCAGAATCATCGGAGTAGTGCTTGGATTTGCCACTGCTCATGGAATGCAGTCTCTGCAGGATTCCTTTGTGGGAGAGCTGATAGGAACCATACAGACAGAAGCAGAACGGAAAGGTTATTTCGTCATGCTTATCGGTGGAGAAAAAATTGAAGATGTAGTAGACATGGCTTCCAGGTGGAATGTTGAGGGTCTGATCATTCTGGGATATGATGAGGAACGATACAGACAGCTGTCCAGAAAACTGAACAAAAAGATGATATTGATCGATGCATATCCGGAAGGGGAATACACCTTCCAGAATGTAGGAGTTGACGATTATTCCGGTGGATATCAGGTTGGAGAATACCTGTATTCCTGTGGATATCACAGGGCATTGTTTATCGCAGAGACAGATAAGGACAGTGATTCCCGCAGATGGAATGGATTCAAACAGGCTATGGAAAAGCAGGGCGGTTTCTGCAGCAAATCCCGTCTGATCGTAGTTCCGGGGGAGAAGAGACAGCGCCTTAGCAGATATGAAGAACTGCTTCCTCGTTTCCTTGAAGTAAAGGCACTGGCGTTTTCTTCGGATTACGGAGCGATTGAGGCTATGAACTATTTCTTTGACCATGGGATTAAGGTTCCGGATCAGATTTCCATAGTAGGTTATGATGACAATATTTATGCGGAGTTTGTCCGTCCCAGGCTGACTACGGTTCATCAGGATATCCACCAGAAGGGCGTGATCTCCCTGCGTCGTCTGCACCGGATGATAGAGGGAGAAACTTTAAAAGAAATGAATATCAAGAGCCCGGTGCGGCTGATAAAAAGAGAGTCTGTGAAGGAATAGCAGGCTCTCTTTTACAATTTACAGAACTTATCTGGTTGGGTTAACAGTGTAAAAACATACTGATTATTGTATGATATGCACAAAAATAGATCGTGAATTTTGTGCGAAATTTAAGTTTCCCGAGAAACCTGTTGATTTTTACAGACAGACTGCGTTATGATAAAGTCACCAAGGGAAAACAGAGGTTGCGCAGCCTTCGTAGTTAATGAAAATTAAATTATGGAGGAGAAAAAATGTATAAAAAAATAATAAGCACATTGGTAATTGGTACTTTGCTTGCCGGCACATTAACAGGATGCGGCGGTTCATCTGACGCAGGATCTTCAGCGAAAAGTTCAGGTAAAACAGAACTGGAACTTTTTTCCACAAAACCTGAGAACAAGGATACGATTCAGAAACTGGTAGACAAATATAATGAAAGCCATGACGATGTGACAGTAAAGGTTACTGCTCCGCCGGATGCAGGAACAGTATTAAAGACCAGAATGGCAAAGAATGATATGCCTGACATCGTAGCAATGGGCGGCGATAACAACTACACTGAGGTTGAGGGTGCAGGTATGCTGCTTGACCTGGGTGATCAGGATTATATCAAGGATGTACAGGAAGCCTATATTGACATGGTTTACGATGTAAATAAGGACAAAGAAGAGACAATATATGGTGTTCCATTTGCTACAAATGCTTCCGGTGTTATCTACAATACAGAGAAATTCGAAGAGCTTGGACTGGAAGTTCCGAAGACCTGGGATGAGTTTATAGATGTTCTGCAGAAAATCAAGGATGCAGGCGAGCAGCCATTACTGATGACTTACAAAGACGCATGGACAGCACTTGCACCGTGGAACTCCATAGCAGCAGACCTTGCACCGGAGAGCTTCGCGGATGACCGCAAAGCAGGCAAGACAACATTTGTGGGAACACATGAGGAGATTGCAGAGAAATATCTGACACTTCTTGATTATGCACAGGATGATTACATGGGACTTAGCTATGATGACGGAAACAAGAAATTTGCCAACGGTGACGCTGTAATGATCATCAACGGAAACTGGGCAATCAGCCAGTACCGTAATGCTAATCCGGATGTAAAAATAAACATGTTTGCACTGCCGTCTTCCAATGATGAATCCCAGAACAAGGTTACCTCAGGTGTGGATGTGCTTCTGGGCGTAAGTAAGAGCAGCTCTAATGTAGATGCAGCCAAAGATTTCGTTTCCTTTATGATGGAAAAAGAAAATATACAGACTTATATTGATGAGCAGTTCTCATTCTCCGCATTAAAGGGTGTAGAGCAGAGTGATGAAGCAGTATCAGGCGTACAGGAAGACATCAGCAATGGTAAAGTTGCTAACTTTGAAGACCACTACTATCCATCAGGACTGGATATGGCCGCACTGGTTGCTGGATTTAGTTTAAATCGTGCAAATGGAATGGATGATAAGGAAAACATCGATCAGTTCCTGAAACAGTGTGATGAGAAATATGATGTTGCGAATGTAGATTAAGTGAGGGGATGAGCCTATGAAGAAAGCAGCGAATCGTAAAAGACCTGCTGTCAACAAAATTTACTATATTTATGTTGGTATTCTTGCAGTATTATTTTTCATCTTCCATACAATTCCTTTCCTGAAAGGTGTGTTCTACAGCTTTACTGACTGGAGAGGATACGGAGAGTGGAATTTCGTAGGGCTGCGTAATTATCTGCATATGTTTGTAGATGCAGATACAGGAAATGCTTACATTTTCACCTTTAAATTTGCTGTGATCACTACGATCCTGGTTAATGTGATCAGTCTTGTGCTTGCATGCGCATTAAATGCAAAGATTAAATTCAAAAATACGATTAAAGCGTTTTATTTCCTGCCGTATATGCTGGGGAGTCTGATCGTGGGATTCATCTTTAACTATATTTTTGCAAACCTGGTTCCGGAGCTTGGAAAAGCTCTGGGAATCAAGGCTCTCAGTGTGAATATTCTGGGTACCAACAATGCGATCTGGGGAATCATTGCAGTATCTCTGTGGATCGGATGTGCATTTAATACACTGATCTATATTGCAGGACTCCAGTCTATTGATACAGATGTATATGAAGCTGCTGACCTGGACGGAGCTACAGGCTTCAAGCGTTTCAGCAAGATCACATTCCCTCTTCTGGCACCGTCCTTTACCATTAATATGGTGCTCTCTGCCAAAGGTTACCTGATGGTTTACGATCAGATCATGGCCATGACAGATGGTGGACCTGGAACAGCAACTACTTCCATTGCAGTCCTGATCTATAAGAAGGGATTCGGTGGAGGACAGTTCGCCTACCAGTCAGCCAATGCAGTTGTGCTTTTTATTGTAGTTGTGCTGATTTCTGTATTACAGCTTCGTATACTTGAGAAGAGAGAGGAGAAGTTAGGATGAAACAGGGTGTAGCGAAGGTAAAAGAACGTTACAACTGGCCTGTAACGATTCTTCTTATCATAGGAATTGTGCTGATTATTCTTTTGCCTCTGTATATGGCACTGATGATCGCAATCAAGGATCCGTCTGACATGAATAACATACTGGCATTACCCAGAAAGCTGCGTCTGCAGAACTTCGTGGATGCCTGGGTGATGACAAATTTCCCACAGAAATTTTTTAACACTGCATTTATTACAGTGATCAACCTGTTCTTTACATTGATCACAAACTCCTTTGCAGCGTATGCAATAACCAGAAACAGGAAAAAGAGTAAATTCTTTTCCATTATGTATTACTACTTTATCAGTGCCATGTTTATCCCGTTCCAGGTAATCATGCTTCCATTGGTTGTACAGGCGAATGCCTTCCATCTGGATAATATTTACGGTATTAGTTTTCTTTATATTATCTTCGGTCTGCCCATGAATACCTTCCTTTATACAGGTGCAATCAAGGCGATACCGGAAGCACTGGATGAAGCAGCAATGATCGATGGTGCCAACCCCATCCAGATTTTCAGCCGGGTCATTTTCCCGGTATTAAAACCAACTACAGCAACAGTAGCAATCCTTTCCTTTATGTGGACATGGAACGACTTCAGTATGCCACTGGTACTCTTAAGTGATGAGAGCCAGCAGACCTTACAGCTTGCACAGTATGTATTCAAGAGCCAGTTCTCTGTAGACTATAATCTGGCATTTGCCTCTTATCTGCTTGTACTGGCACCTGTACTGATCGTATATATCTTCTGCCAGAAGTGGATCATGAACGGTGTTGTTGCCGGTGCAGTAAAATAACACATCAATAAACTTGAGAAATACAAACAGGAGGCTTACGTTTATGAAGAAAACCTGGTGGAAAGAAAGTGTTGTTTATCAGATATATCCCAAAAGCTTTAAAGACAGTAATGGAGACGGAATCGGGGATATCAGAGGAATTATTGAGAAGCTTGACTATTTGAAGGAGTTAGGTGTGAATGTTCTCTGGATTTCTCCTATGCTTGAGTCTCCGCAGGATGATAATGGCTATGATATTTCTGATTACAGAAAGATCTATAAAGACTACGGAACCATGGAGGATTATGAAACTCTCCTTGCAGAGGCACACAAAAGAGGAATCAAGATTCTCATGGATCTGGTTGTAAACCATACTTCCGATGAGCATTCCTGGTTCGTCGAGAGCCGTAAATCCAAAGATAATCCTTACCGTGACTATTATATCTGGAGAAATCCGGTGAACGGTAAGGAGCCAAATAACTGGGGCGGAGTATTTGGCGGTTCAGCCTGGGAATATGACGCACAGACAGATATGTATTATCTTCATCTGTTCTCCAAGAAGCAGCCGGATCTGAACTGGGAGAACGACAAGGTTCGTCGGGAAGTTTATGATATGATGAACTTCTGGTGTGAAAAGGGAATCGACGGTTTCCGTATGGATGTTATCAGCATGATCTCCAAAGATCAGGAATTTCCTGACGGAGAGATGAATAACGGATTGTATGGTGATTTCGGTCCGTACAGTGTTCATGGTCCAAGAATCCACGAATTCCTGCATGAAATGAATCAGGAAGTTCTTTCCAAATATGATGTGATGACTGTGGGGGAAACCTCAGGAGTTACCATTGAGGAAGCACAGAAATACGCAGGTGATGACAGAGAAGAACTGAATATGGTATTCCAGTTTGAGCATGTAGAAATCGGCGGCGGTGATTATGGCAAGTGGACCACAGAACGGTATGATTTCAAAGAGTTCAAGAAGATCATGATCAAATGGCAGGAAGAACTGGCAGGAAAAGCATGGAACAGCCTTTTCCTTGGCAACCATGACCAGCCAAGAAGTGTATCCAGATTTGGAAATGACAATCCTGCTTACCGCGATATTTCAGCCAAGATGCTGGCGACCTGTCTTCATATGATGCAGGGAACCCCTTATGTTTATCAGGGTGAAGAGCTTGGAATGACTAACATCTATTTCGACAAGCTGGAGGACTACCGCGATATCGAGAGCCTTCATTATTTCACTGAGCTGACAGAGACAGGCAGACTGACACCGGAGTATATGATGAAATGCCTGATGCTCAGAAGCCGCGATAATGCCAGAACACCTATGCAGTGGGACACTTCCGCAGGTGCAGGTTTCACTACAGGGGAACCATGGATCAAGGTAAATCCAAATTACCAGCAGATCAATGCAGCAGATCAGTTAAAAGATCCGGACTCTGTTTTCCATTATTATCAGAAGCTGATTCGTCTGCGTAAAGAAATGGACATCATTGTGTACGGAGAATTTGAGGCTCTGTACCGCGACCATGATCAGATATTCGCTTACATAAGAAAGCTTGGATCAGAGAAGCTGCTCACAGTATGCAATTTCAGTGCACAGGAAGCGGAAATGGAACTTCCGGAAACATTCGCAGAAGGAGCTCAGTGCCTGATCACAAACATGGGAAGAAAAGTATTTGACAGGAAAATCATCCTGAATCCATATGAGGCGTTTGTGCTTTACAAAAAATAAAATAGTCTGAAAAAAATACCCTTTCGTATGACATGACGAAAGGGTATTTTTGCTTGTTTTATAGTGCTTATAGTTCTGGTAAGTGACGTAAACGCTGCGGTTTTCGTTTATTTTATAGACAGGTATGTATTACTCCTGTGAAGGCATATCTTCACTAAGTTTCAGCAGTGATTCCGTTTAGCAACTGTCAAAGACAGGAGTATATGCTTTCCATGTTGTTTTGTCAACCAGAGTATATTACAATTCCGGAACCACTGTAGTCCATAGATGATTTCCTATTTTCTGGAAATCCCCTTCCAGAGACATTACAGTTACTACTGCATCCTTGTCAGGAAACGCCAGACAGAACTGACCATAATTTCCATCGGATCGATAGGAACCGGCTTCCGGATTCATTACAAACTGATATCCATATCCAAAACCGGAATAAAGATTTCCCGGACTTCCTGCCACTGAATTATCCACCAGATTGGACGTTGCCATCTTCATGTACGACTCTGGCACCAGCTGTTTTCCATTATAATTTCCCTTGTGAAGAATCATCTGTCCATACCGGGTAAACTCATCAATATTCACATAAAGTCCATTAGCCGCATGCACATGCCCTTTCGGACACAAAGTCCAGTCTGGATTTCCAATTCCCAGCGGCTCAAAAAAGCGATTTCTCAAATATTCCAGAAGATTAACTCCCGCACGTTTTTCAATCGCGCAGCTGATCATATAAGTATTAAAATTGCTGTACAGCCATTCTGTTCCCGGTTTTTTTATCACTTTCGCATTCTCGAAGAAATATCGGATCCAGTCCGGAGTTGTGTAACGCTCCGGCCAGTCACAGAAAAACAGAGAGCTTTCCAAACCTGTAGTCATTGTCAGCATATTTTCCAGCGTTACATCCCCCAGATATCCTTCCGGATTCTCCGGTGCATACTCTGGAAAAATATCCACAATCTTCTCATCAAGTCGAATCAGCCCTTCATCAAGTGCGATTCCTGCCGCACAGGACACAACACCCTTGCAGGCAGACCAGGTGTTAAGGCGTGTCTTGACCGGCATTCTTTTATATTCTGCCGTTAACTGTCCTTCACGCCATATCTGCGCATACATAACATTGAGATTTTCTTTTAAAGTTTTGATAGCAAATTCATTGATCAGGTTCTGGTCTTTATTCATAAACATTAATCCTCCCACACACTTGTTTCCATCTTTACATTAGGACTTACACTTCTAAACCATCCGTAAGCCATGCATACTACAATGGCTATCAGACTGATGATTACTACCGGAAGTTTCAGGCTTCTGCAAGAATTGATAAAAATGCAGATATATGCAAACAGGCTCAAACAGCAGAGAAAATAATATTTTCCGTTAGAAATATGCATTGGTGATTTTTCCCATGCTTCTGCATGTTTTTTCGGAAGCTGGAAATAAGCATAAATCTGCAGAAATGCCACTGCTGATGCCAGAAGCATAATATTATTTACAACATCACTGATAGAAAAGTCCAGTAACACAGGTAATATTCCCATAAGATAAGTAAATGTCATCAGTTTCCAGTAAGCCCCTCTTCTGTTCTGAGCTGCCCATGATTTCGGAAGCCATCCATCTTTACAGGACTGTGCAACCGGAATACAGTTATTGGAAATTGTTGAATTAATGGATGAAGACAGTGCAAGTACCGGACCACCAATCATAAATACTGTGAAAAGTGCCGGATTTAAAATATTTTTTGCAACCAGGGTAAGCGGCTGTCCGGCTACCTGATCCAGAGGAAGCACACCACTTGCTACAATTGCAACACCGCCATATATAACCATCAGTGTCGGAATACAGTACAGAAGTGCCTTTGGAATATCTTTATGTGCCTCTTTTGCCTGTTTACCATAATTCATAATGCAGGAATATCCGTTTGTTGAATATACATACAGCATGATTGCGGAAAAGAATCCGGATGGACCATTGGAGAAAAAGTCTGGTGCTGTAAACTCAAACACCGGATTTTTCAGCTGGAGGCATCCCAGAACAATAAACAGACCAAGTGCAACAAACAGCAGGATAACCAGAATTTTCTGTACCTTCGCCATTACATCCACACCACACAGATTGATGGCAAAGAACACACTCAGGGCTGCAATTCCAAACCATTTCGCATTAATCTGCGGCCACAGGGAATTTGCATACATACCAATTGCCACACCATAAGTCGCCAGATTGATCGTCTGTGGCAAAAATCCTACTGCATACATACCGGCAACTCGTTTGCCGGCCATATCTCCTACCAGAGAATAAAATCCTCCTCCAAGTTTCAGTGTAGATGTGATCCATGGAATTGGTGCAATCATCATAAATCCCCAGATACATGCAGCTACATATGCCAGCCATGCTGACTGACCAGTCAAAAGAATTGCCGGTCCGATCAGTGTCAGAACACCCGATCCAATCGCCTGTCCTACACCGATTGTATAAAGATCACTTCGTTTCAGGTAACCTGTTTTTTCTTTTATTTCCTTTACTGTTGACGACATAAAAGCCCCCCTTTTTTATTGACTTTAATATTAATAGTGTAATTAATTCTTTTTCTGACGTCATATGAATTATTTAATGCTATATTAACATCTAGGTTTCAAGATTTCTATTGACAATATTATTAAAAATACACACTTTAATTTGTGCATTATTTACATCTTTTTTATATTAAGAAGAATTTTTTACTCCATTATATTGTAATCAAACTTTACACCTGTTATAATTTATTATACTAATCGTACAATACAGGAGGTTTTCATGAAAATAGAACAGTTGATCCGTGAAAAAGTATCTTTCCTTTCTGCCGGTCAGAAGAAAGTCGCCGAATATATATTACAACACCTTGATTCATTCAGTTATTCCACCCTTGCGAAACTCAGCAAGGAAATTTCCGTAAGCGAAACCACTATCATACGCCTTGCCTATTCCCTGGGATTTGAAAGTTTTTCTGAAATGCAGCGTACTGTACAGAATGATATTCTTTCCGTTCCTACGGTTATAAAAGACGATTCACTGCTGGATAGCGGAAATTTTTATCAAAACATCATTGCCAATGAACTCCATTCCATGGAAAGCTGGGCATCTCATCTGAATCAGGAAGATATGGATCAGATTGTTACCCATCTGAGCAATGCCAAAAAACGCCTCATTGTTGGTGCACGCTCTTCCTACAGTGCCGCTCTCTGGATGGGAACTCTGTTGAATCAGCTTCTTGGAAATACCAAGGTGGTTCACGAATTTTACGATTCCAATTTCGAATATCTCACAGAAGCATCCGAGGATACAGTTGTTCTTCTGATCTCTTTTGCCCGCTATACCAAATGGTCTCTGAAATATGCACAGATTGCCAAAAATCATGGTGCAAAGATACTCGCCATCACAGACAGCATTTCATCACCGGCATGGGCGCTGGCAGACCACGCTATCATTATAGAGATCAATCTCAATGAAATGGGATTTAACTCCTTCTCATGCCTCTATTGTCTGTTTGACAGTATTGTTGCAAAAATCCGCAAAACCAGGTGCAAATCCATCAGTACACGACTTCATGACCTAGAAGAACTTTATTCAGACTTTGATCTTTTTTACGAATAATAATTTCAGGGGGGATTATCATGCAGGAAATTTTAGATATTTTTCTTGAGAAATCAAAGCAACATCATTCCAACATCATCTACGCACAGATATATAAAAATGATCTTCTAAAAGAAGAATTCAGACTTTTTCCGGTCAAAACCCGTTTAAATATATGGTCTATCAGCAAGCCTTTTGTTGCAATGGCCGCAGGTATCGCAGAACGTGAAGGACTGATTACTCTTGATGAATACATTTATCCCTGGTTTGAAAAATATTTCCCTTCCGACCCTTCTGAAAATCTGTACAAGATAAAGATCCGTGATCTTCTTACCATGTCATCCGGTCAGAAAGATCCGCTCTTTTTCTGCGATGGACCAGAACGGTACATAGAAAAGGACTGGGTGAGATATTTCTTTCAGAATGATTCTTTTCCCTATACACCCGGTACTCATTTTGTGTACAGCAATTTTTGTTCCTATATTTTATCTGTTCTTCTGGAAGAGAAATCCGGAACGGGTCTGCTGAATTATCTGCGATATCGTTTCTTTGAACCGGTTGGCATTCCGAATCCTGACTGGACCCTCTGCCCTCAGGGACATTGTATGGCAGCTAACGGACTGTATCTGACGATTGATGAATTGGCTCGTTTTGGACATCTGCTTCTGCATGAGGGTTCCCTGAACGGAAAACAGATCGTCCCAAAAAAATTCGTGATTGATGCCTGTCAGAAACATATCGATTCTTACAATCCACTGACAGAGCATCCGGATTACCAGAGCTATGGTTATGGATATTTCATATATATGGGACCTATGGAAGATACACTGATCCTGTCCGGCAATTACGGCCAATACTGCGTCGTTGATAAAAAACACCATATGGTATCCTGCGTTATGTCTTTGGATGGAAATGACCACAAAAAAATCCGTGATGATCTGGTAGATTCCCTTGCAGAATATTACGGTGTGAAAATTTCACATATATAAAAAAATGCCGTTCCCGCGGCCACATCATATGATATTCGCAATCCGCTAACGCTACTTGCTCATAAAAAAATGCCGCTCCCGCGGCATTTTTTTATATCACTAACCAATCCTCAACCATAGCTGTATTATGCAGCAGTACTGCCTCATTTCCCTTCGTTACAAAAATCCTCTGCACAAACACATCCACAACTTCGCCTTCCCGGACGGGTTCTTCGTCAAGGCTTCTTCTGGCGCTGAGTGTGGTGTTTCCTACACGGACTTTCAGTTCCAGGCTGCTGCCGCGGAATGCGACTCGTTCTACGATGCCCTCTGTTGCGGAGCTTTTATATTTCTGCTCCTCGTTCTTCTTTGTCACTTTTACAAACTCCGGACGGACAATGGCTTTTTCGCCTCCTGGAACTTCCTCAAAGTGATTGAACACCTGGTAATCATCGATCACAGAAGTCTGCCCGAAAAATCCCGCCGTAAACGCAGTATCCGGATTCTGATAAACCTCCAGTGGAGTTCCCTTCTGCTCGATCCGTCCACGGTTGGTAATAATAATTTCATCCGCCACCTCAATAGCCTCATCCTGGTCATGGGTAACAAAAATACTGGTGATCCCCAGCTTCTCGATCATATCCTTCAGCCAGCTTCGAAGCTCCGTACGGATTTTTGCATCGATCGCCGCAAAAGGCTCATCCAGAAGGAGAAGCTGCGGATTCGGAGCCAGAGCCCGGGCAAAAGCAACTCGCTGTCTCTGACCACCGGACAGCTGACTCGGATATCTTTTCTCCAGACCCTTCAGCCCGATCAGCTCTACCAGTTCCATAACCCTCTGCTTAATATACTTCTTGTCCGCCGTCTGTACCTTCAGGCCAAATGCAATATTATCATACACCGTCATATACCGGAAAAGAGCATAATTCTGGAACACAAATCCAATGCCTCGCTCGCTGGCAGGCACATCATTGACCACTCTTCCGTCGATGATGATCTCACCGCTGTCCGGCTGCTCCAGACCGGCGATCATACGGAGAATCGTAGTTTTTCCGCTTCCGCTGGGCCCCAGAAGACCGATCAGCTTCCCCTTTTCGATACCAAAGCTTACGTTATCAGATGCCTTGTAATCCCCATATGTTTTATTGATATTTTTTAACTCAACGTACATCGCCTTTTTCCGAGTTAGGCGAGAAAATGATCGTCAATGCCGGTGGTGACATCTAATGAGAACATCCCAAGATAACGGAAAGTGGTGTTGAATCACCACTCCTACCACATCTAATGAGAACATTCCAAGATAAAAACCAGAAAATGTCACCCTGTTTTAAGGAGGGTAATCCTGTTTTAATAAGGTGAGTTGGATGATATGGAAGAAATAGAATTTACAACACCCGATGAAAAAAAATCAAATGAAGTATTTGCGTTAATAATATACGATATTGTGGATAATAAACGGAGAAGTCAACTGGTCAAATATCTTCAGGGATATGGTTTTAGAGTACAGAAATCATGTTTTGAAGTAATATTGAATAAATCAGTGTTCAAAAAATTGAAGATGGAGATTGCCCAATATGCTACAGATGAGGACAGTATCCGAATATATCAGCTTCATGGTATTGGACAAGTGACATGTTATGGTAATAATTTTCTGGTTGTGCCACGAGATATCATTATAGTATAATGCTTTGTATAAGATATTATATCGTAAGAAGTGATTATTGAAAAAACAAGCTATTAATATAGCCGTACTGCTTTGTGATTATGATATAAACAATGTTAAGTTGATAGCGGGAGGAGTTAGAGAATAATTAAAGAAAAAATCAACAGATTAATTGATGCATGCAAAGATGATTCTGATATGCTGGATATTATCCAGGCAGATGTGCTGGCTTTGGGAGAATATACACAGGCAGTATATTCAATGGAATTTTCCAGTGCAATTATCCGGGAAAAATACGAGGGTGAGAAAGTCAGAGATGCTCTGGAGAAAAATGATCAGGACAGACATAATGCTCATGAACGTGCCATTATGGGAGTGAAACGTTTGAATCGTTTTGCGGGAATGAAGGGACTTGAACCGATTTTTGACGGAGATGTGAGTAACAGGTATGAGGTGGCTGATTTTTGCTGTGAAACGGTAAAAGAATATTTTGACAACAGAATTCTATAATAAACTGTAATCTGTATATATGTAAAAATCCTCGGAACGTAAGTTCCGGGGATTTTCCATTTAATATATACTTATTTATCTGCCCCATAATATCTGTCATCGCCGAAGCCAAGGATCAGCATGAAGATTGGCTGTAAGAAAATAAGGCCAATGGCGAATCCTGTGCCTCTGCCAAAAGCTCTTGCAAGCTTAACACTGTACATAATGCTGATTATGGCAAGTATGATTTTGATCAGTACGATGATCATGGAGATCATTAAACTGTCGTTTGTTTCAAGAGTTCCCTGTAAGCAGGAAGATACGATTCCAAGAACCAATGTCAGCCAGAAATATGCAGGCTGCCATGCGATTTTATAAGAAATATAATCGCCATATATTGGAATAATACTTTTCCATCCGGCCTCCCCTGCTTTGGTAAAGATTCTCCAGTTGGCAATGATCTGCAGAAGCCACCATGCGAATGCGATCATCAGATACATACCGCCCAAGAGCATCAGACTGCTGATAGCTATAAGACCCATTTGTGTTCCTCCATTTCTTTTTGTGAGATATGATACAATGTATCATTGGTGTAGATGCGTAGTTGAGAACTATGTTTGTTCTCCTGAAGTATTTATGCTAAATCCATTAAAGCATATTCTCAGGAGTTCGTCAATTATCAAAGAAGATTGTAAATTTTATATTTGATAGTTGGCTACGTTACTGTAAGGAACAAAAATAACGTTTGGCCATAAGTGAGAAAATTATTGTTGCTGTGGCGTAAAACATATACTGCCAGTGAATGAAAAGTTGATAAGAGAAGGGTATAATGAGTGTAATAAAGGATGAGTGAATTATAACAATCCTCTAAATGAATTACTGAAGATTGTACATAAGTGAGGTGAAAACTATGGCAGCAATACTTATGATCGCTTACATAGCGGCAGCATATTGGGCGACTAATAAGATATGGTGGTCTAAGAAAGTGTATGTTTATTCCAATGCAACATACTTCTACATGACACGTTTTATTATCTGTATGGTTGCAGGATTTGTGACAATACCCATTGCACTGCTGCTGACATTGGTCGGTAAAAACTGAAATAAGAGGGGAAAGTAATATGGAAGCACTGGAAACTCAAACACAGGCTACACAGGAAAAAGAAAATGCTGTGACAAAGCAGAATATGAAGTATACCATGAGTTCTTCAAGAGGAATTTATTTATCGTGGCTGACGGGAAGGATTTACAGCACAATTCTTGCTGATCATGAAAAGCTGACTATAGATATAAAGCCGGTAAAGAAGAATATGATTCCTGTGATTTATTATGAAGATATTACGGCAATATTTATGAACTACAAAATACCAGGATATTATATATTTTTCATTTGTCTGGCAGTGATTTCCTGTTTTTCCAATCCTGGAATGATTGTATTTGTTTTTCTGTTTATATGGGCAGGCTCAAACCGTAAAATAACAATATGTCTGAGAAGCGGAAACAAAGCAATTATATATGCAAGAAGAAAGAAAATAGCTACAGCATTTGTTGAGGATATTAAAGAAAGAGCGAAGATATAATTAACAGTAAATGTTACAAAAGAAAAGGGGATAACTATGGCAGCAAAAACAATTATGAAAAGGATCGCAATAGCAGCATTATCAGCGGTTATTTTACAGGGAGTAACACCTCTGGACAGTTTAAATGTATATGCCTCAGAGAATACAGGTGCAAGCTATACAGCACTGGATTTGTATACATATATACAGGATCAATGCAGTACAGAGTATACATTAACGGAGAAGGCGGAAACTTTTCTGGAAGAACATGATGATTTTTTCCCTGCTTCACCAGAACTGGTAATACCGGATGAAATGATAGATGCAGAACTGGATTTTCGCCATATCAACAAAAATCCATCCAGATATGGTGATAAGCTGATGAGAATTTCGGACGCATACGTAATACAGGTTCAGGAACAGGAAATGGAAGAAGGACATTATCTGACATGGCTAAATCTGATAGATGGAGAAGAACAGCAGTATTCTGTTTATTATAATGGAGAATTGGATGATGTTTTTGAGGATGATACAGTAGAAGTAACCGGTCTGCCGCTTGGAACCAGTTCATTTGAGAATACCGAGGGTGGAGACACGCTTGTTGTTGTATTAGCGGGCTGTAGGGTTAACAATATTGATTAAATGGGTTACTGTTCACTGGTAATATCCCGCGAGGTGTTTTTTGTGAGCGAAGGTCACAGAAAACCCGAGATATACCGCGCGAATTTATGCGATTAGCATAAATTGAGTTTGCAAAGCAAACGATACTCCTTGGGCTTTGCGCAAGGAGGTTCATATTTTTTGCATCGCGAAGCGTGTTACTGAGAACGGAGTGAACAGTAACTTAAATGGAAATAAAACTCAGAAAAAAGTCACAAATGATATTGAAATAGATGCCTGTATGTAGTATAATCAGACGCAAATAAAAGAAAATTCTTCGGGGTTGTGGTGATCAGCATCAGCTGAGATTCCCTACCGGCGGTTATAGTCCGCGACCCGCTTCGGCGGCTGATCTGGTGGAATTCCAGAACCGACAGTATAGTCTGGATGAGAGAAGAACACGCGATATTTACCATACGTGCTCATTACCCCGGATATGATCCGGGGTTTTTTATATGTTGAAGAAAATCTTCATTATATAAAAAGCTTGTGGAATTTTCTTTTAACAGGATGTGAGATATATCCATAAAGAATAATTTCAAAGGAGAGAAACAGTATGAGTGAACAGGTATTAAGAAATGGAAATGCGATGGCAAGGAGTAAGACGAGAACCATCACACAGATAGCCATGCTTGGCGCTATCGCAGGAATTTTAATGAATCTGGAGTTTCCGCTTCCTTTCCTGGCACCGACTTTTTATCAGCTGGATTTTTCAGAAATCCCGGTACTGGTTGGCTCATTTGCAATGGGACCGATCGCAGGTGTACTGATCGAGCTGGTGAAGATTCTTGTGCATCTGGTAACAAAGGGCTCTATGACAGCAGGTGTAGGCGATGTGGCAAACTTCATCTTTGGATGTACATTTGCAGTTCCGGCAGGCCTGATCTACCGCTATAAATCTGTTAAGAGCAGAAAACATGCAGTGATCGGAATGGCAGTTGGAACCGTACTTACAGCAGTAGTTGCATGCTTTATCAATGCATTCGTGTTACTTCCGGCATACGGAAAGGCTTTTGGAATGCCGGTAGAAGCATTTATCGAAATGGGAAGTGCAGTACACAGTTCTGTAAATAATCTTCTTACATTTGCAGCAATGATCATTTTCCCATTCAATATATTCAAATATGCTCTGACATCCCTGATCGTATTCCTGATTTATAAGAGAATCCGCGTGGTGCTCAAGGGAGATTGATTTTATATCTGATAAAGAATAAATAAATTGGCAGTACAATAAATAAAAAAGAAGAACAGCCGTATGATGAAAAATCTGCGGCTGTTCTTCTTTTTATGTGTAAAAAATAATTACGGAAATTGTCAGACAGACTTAAAAAAGATACGATAATATGGTAAGATAAAACAGACGATATAAACATCGGAATGTGAGGTTTATAAAATGAATGATACAGGAATCAGACCGGAAGTTATAGAAGAAATCCGAAATCTTGCGCAAAAATATGATATTGAAAAAGTAATTCTTTTTGGTTCGAGAGCAAGAGGGGATTTCAGAAGAACAAGTGATATAGATATTGCAGTCACAGGAGGAGATTTTGCAAGGTTTGCGTTAGATGTGGATGAAGAGACAAGTACTCTTCTGGAGTATGATATTGTAAATCTTGATCGTGACATGCAGGATGAATTAAGAGAATCTATAGAGAAGGAAGGGAGGATTTTGTATGAGAAAATATGAGAATTTCTGCAATGCACTGTCTAACATGAAAGATATTTATAATTATGAAGAACCATATGATAATGTAGTGATTACCGGACTCGTAGGATTGTATGAAATTTGTTTTGAGCAGTCATGGAAAATGATGAAAGAAATACTGGAGATTCATGGATATGCAGAGGGAGCAACAGGTTCACCGAAAATCATTCTGAAGACTGCCTATAAAGCAGGAATGATAAGAGATGAGGAGCAGTGGCTTCGTGCATTGCAGGCAAGAAATAATGTTACACATTCTTACAATCAGAAAATTGCGTTAGGAATTATAGCTGATGCAAAAGAAGAGTTTTATCAGATGTTTTGCGAACTAAAAACAGAGATAGAAGAAAATTGGCTGTAATAATCAGCGAAGGTATAGAAAGCGAAAGGAAGTATCCATTATGGGACAGATACACAATATTGAAAAACTGACAGACTGTAAATTTTTAAATTTGTACCATTTAAATGCAACAAGCATTCACAACACTCCTGTGTCATATTTCGTGGCATCCCGCGCGAAGAGTATTAACGAATTAAAGATAAAAACAGGTAAAAACACTCCGGATGGCGTGATCATTTACAGTCTTTATGGGGAAAAGAGAGACAGAGTTGTATTAGTACGTCAGTACAGATACGCAATTGGCGGATACATCTATGAATTCCCGGCAGGTCTGGTAGAACCGAATGAAGAATTCCATGAGGGTGCAGTAAGAGAAATGTATGAGGAAACAGGACTGAAATTCACACCGCTGAAAGTAGATCCTGCATTTGAGAAACCTTATTTCACAACGGTTGGCATGACAGATGAATCCTGCGCAACTGTTTATGGATATGCGGAAGGTGAAATCAGTAAAGATGCACAGGAAGACACAGAGGAAATTGAAGTTGTACTTGCTGACAGAGAAGAAGTAAAGAGGATTCTGCGTGAAGAAAATGTAGCAATCATGTGTGCATATCAGCTTATGCATTTCCTTCGGGATGAAGAATCTTTTGCATTTTTGAAGGAAGAACTTTAACCAAATCAAGCAAGTAGCGAAGCGGATGATTTTATCTGCTTGATTAAGGAGAATTAAGGGAGGATTAAAATAATGGAAAAATGGCAGAGAAGCTTTTTTCAGCCGGTGCTTCCGCTGGGAGAAGATGGACGGAGAGTTACAGGAAGTAAAGAACACATTGCACTTTCCAGAATGGCAGCAGGAGAGGGAATGGTCCTTCTGAAAAATGAGAAAAATACACTTCCGATCCGGAGAGGGACGAAAGTCGCATTCTTTGGTAAGGGTACTGTAGACTACGTAAAAGGCGGCGGAGGAAGTGGCGATGTAACTGTAGAATATATCCGTAATCTTTATGAGGGCATGAAGATTAAAGAGGATGAGGGAAAAGTAGAAGTTTTCGATAAACTTGCGAAATATTATGAAAAAGATATTCAGAAACAATACGCAGATGGTGCAGTACCAGGTATGACAGTTGAGCCGGAGCTCCCGGATGAACTTCTGAATGAAGCGCGAGAATATACAGATACTGCAGTAATTACCATTTGCCGTTTTTCAGGCGAAGGATGGGACAGAAAATGTGAAGCAGCACAGGATGGATACGTTCTTGACGGAGAGGAAAAAAGAAACTCCGAGTTGTCAGCGAAGATTTTTGAAAACGGTGATTTCTGCCTGACAAATGCAGAGAATGCCATGGTAGAGAAAGTAAAGAAAGCATTCCCACATGTAATCGTAGTGATGAATGTTGGCGGTATCGTGGACACGAAATGGTTCAGAGACTGTGATGAGATCCAGTCAGTACTGATGGCATGGCAGGGCGGTATGGAAGGTGGTCTTGCAACAGCAGATATACTTTGTGGTGATGTTAATCCATCCGGTAAATTATCCGATACTTATGCAAAAGATCTGGAAGATTATCCATCCACAGCAAACTTCCATGAGTCTGCATTCTATGTAGATTACACAGAAGATATCTATGTGGGATACCGTTACTTTGAAACAATTCCGGGTGCAGCGGAAAGAGTAAATTATCCGTTTGGGTTTGGACTTTCCTATACAGACTTCGACTGGAAGATGACTGGTGCTTCCGAAGAAAACGGTGTGATCACGGTTCTTACTGAAGTAACCAATACAGGAAAAACAGCAGGAAAAGAAGTTATCCAGCTTTATTACGGAGCACCACAGGGGAAACTTGGAAAGCCTGCGAAAGTACTGGGGGCATTCAAAAAGACCAGTCTTCTTCAGCCGGGTGAACGTCAGATCCTTACCCTGAAAATTCCTGTGGATCAGATGGCATCCTACGATGATCTGGGTAAAGTATGCAGATCAGCCTATGTTCTGGAGGCAGGAGAATATGCGATCTATATCGGTACAAATGTAAGAGATGCAGCGAAGATCGACTTTACATATGTAGTAAAAGAAGACACAGTAACTGAGCAGTTAAGCCGGAAAGCAGCGCCATATCATCTTCAGAAACGTATGCTTGCGGACGGTTCTTATGAGGAACTTCCACAGCGTGAATATGTGGAAGAAGAAGGACTTCCGAGACAGGATAAATATGCCATCGGTCTTCCATGCCCTGATACAAGAGGACAAAAAGGAATAGACTTTCTTGATTTTCTTGATTCCAAGGGAGTTCGCTTCTCTGATGTAGCAGATGGTAAAATGACATTGGATGAGTTTATGGATATCCTGACATTGGATGACTGTATCAATCTCCTTGGCGGACAGCCAAACACAGGATGTGCCAATACATTTGGAATGGGAAATCTTCCGGAATACGGAGTCCCGAATGTGATGACTGCAGACGGACCAGCCGGACTTCGTATTCTTCCGAAATGCGGAGTGAACACAACTGCCTGGCCATGTGCCACACTTCTTGCCAGCACCTGGGATGAAGAACTGGTAGAGAAAGTTGGTAAAGCAGGAGCAGAAGAAGTAAAAGAAAATAATATCAGTATCTGGCTTACTCCTGCCTGCAACATCCACAGAAGCCCGCTCTGTGGCCGTAACTTTGAATATTATTCTGAAGATCCGTACCTTGCAGGAAAGACAGGTGCAGCTATGGTAAGAGGCATCCAGTCTCAGCATATCGGAGCAAGTGTGAAGCATTTTGCAGCCAATAATAAGGAGACAAACCGTAAGGATTCTGATTCCAGAGTATCAGAGAGAGCACTCCGTGAGATTTATCTGAAACAGTTTGAGATCATTGTAAAAGAGGCTCATCCATATACAATTATGTCCTCCTATAACTTGATCAACGGCATCCACGCTTCAGAGAACAAAGAACTCCTGACAGGTATTCTCCGGGATGAATGGGGATTCGACGGACTGGTTACAACAGACTGGTGGACATTCGGAGAACACTATCGCGAAACAAAGGCAGGAAACGATATCAAGATGGCAGCAGGATATCCGGAACGCATAAAAGAAGCATACGAAAAAGGCTTTATTACCGAAGGAGAGATCCGTCTCAGCGCAAGAAGAATCCTGAATATGATTCTGAAAATTGACTGATGAGTATCACTAATATTTTAAACAGGAGCAAAAAAGATAATGGATGAGCGTAAACGAAGTTTACGAAAAGAAATAGTCAGGCTGGCACTTCCGATCGCACTTCAGCAGTTCATGACAGCCCTGGTCGGAGCATGTGATGCGATCATGCTGGGAAAGTTAAGCCAGGATGCCATGTCAGCCGTATCACTGTTCCTCTGGGATGCATCTGCGCATTTATCCTGAAACTGCCGGTTATGGTTGTCTACTTTGTACTCAATCTGGACGAGATCATTAAACTGCCGGTGGTCTATAAACATTATAAGAAATATAAATGGATTAAGAATCTTACATAATTTTACACGCTTCACAGGCACATATACCGGATATCCGGGACTATGTGCCTGTTTTGTTTTAATGATATTTATGCATCCGCACATAATAGCTGATACATAAGATTACAGTGGCTCCGCTCCATGCTGCAATCTCTGCAAAGAAAATACCGTCCTGTCCGATAAAATGGGGAAGGATCAGTGCAGCACTGATACGCATGACAAATTCAGCCATACCACTTACCATAGGCATTAAGGTATCTCCCAGCCCTTGAAGTGCAGATCTGTACACGTACAGGAAGTACAAAACCCAGAGCATGGCAGCCATAATAGAGAGGTATTTAAAAGCAATTGCCAGTACCTGCTGTGTCTGCTGCGGTTCACCTGAGATGAAAAGTGAGAGAATATTTTTTCCAAATAAAAACATGGCAGCAGAAATGATCAGTGAGGTAAGCAGGGAAAGCAGCATACTGCTGCGGACGCCTTTTCTGATCCTGTCAATCTTTCCGGCTCCCAGATTCTGACCCACATAGGTAACGATGGCATATCCATAGGAAATAGCAGCCATTTCCAGCAGACCATAAAGCTTGTTTGTAGCTGTAAATCCTGCTACAAAAAGGAAACCGTAGCCATTGATCACATACTGGACTACCAGACCGCCCACACCGATGATGATATTCTGGAATACAACAGGAATACCAAGCTTCATCAGGCGGGCATTCATGCCGGAGGCAGGCATAAAATCTGCTCTGGTCAGATGAACGATATCAATTCTGCGTAAAATCAGGAAACAGTAAACAGCGGAGAAGCTCTGTGCGATCACAGTTGCGATTGCTGCTCCTGCCACACCCCATCCGAAGCCTGCCACAAAAAGGATGTCCAGTGAGACATTCAGCACAGATGCGATGATCATTGCGGTCAGCGGTGTTTTACTGTTTCCCATAGCTCTTAGGGCAGAGGCAAACATATTATAGGCTGCTGTGGCCGGGATTCCACAGAAAATGATACGCAGATATAACAGAGACATTCCGATAATATTGGAAGGTGTATGCAGCCCTGTTAATACCAGCGAAGCAAAGGACTGGCTAAGAATGAATACTCCGATTGCGATAAATGCGGTCAGCCGGTAACTGTGTGCCAGAGATTTACGCAGATTTTCGAAATCCTTTGCCCCATAATACTGGGAGAGTTGAATGGAAAATCCCTGGGTGAGTCCTGTGGATATTCCTGTGACAACCCACATCAGAAAGTCAACAGCACCCAGTGCGGCAAGAGCCTCCACACCTGCAACCTGCCCAACAACCATGGTATCCACCATTGTATAAAGCTGCTGACAGATATTTCCCAGCATCAGGGGAATTGCAAAAAGAATGATCAACCGTCCCGGTGAACCGGAGGTCATATCCTGAATCTTGGTTTTCATTAGTATAAAAGTTCCTTTCCTGAGCATATTTGAAAAAGTTTAGAAATGATTATTCGAATATGCCCTGATATTTACATTAATAATTTGTAACTATTCAGTAGTCTGCTATCCCGCGAGGTGTTTTGGCACGTAAGTACCAAAATCCCGAGACATACAAGCCAAAATGCCATCACCGCAGGTGATTTTTAATGCATTTTGGCTCGTAACTGTGAAGGTACTGAACAGTTACGATAATTTTACATCATTAACGTGAAAAATGAAATATAATATTTCATCAGAATGATATAAATTTATCTGTTATGTTTCTGTTCACACGCCACTATCCCGCGAGGTGTTTTGGCATGAATATGCCAAAATCCCGAGACATACAGCGCGAATTTATGCGATTAGCATAAATTCTGTGCATCGCGAAGCGTGTTACTGAGAACGGAGTGAACAGTAACTCTGTTATTGTAGATATATTAACTGAATCAGCTGAATAAGTTAAGTCCCCTGCCTCAATTGCAAAAAGCAACATACTCTGTAGAGACAATGGCTATTTACAAATATGACAATAACAGGTATCATTCTTTTATAAATACATTAATAAAAGAAGGTAGAAATAGAATGAGCGGACTGGAAAAGAAATTTGCTACGAAATCAAAAATCGTAAATTATATTATAAATAGAGAATCCACATCAAAAGTGGAAATATCTAAAGAACTGAATCTGAGTATGCCAACAGTTCTGTCTAATGTAAAAGATTTATTGGAAAAAGGTATCATAATAGAAACTGGAGAATATGAATCCACAGGAGGAAGAAAGGCTAAAAGTATTGGAATCAATCCATCCTATCATTATGCAATGGGAATTGTGATCACTGCAAATCATCTGGGAATGGTGCTGGTAAATCTGAAGTATGAGATTGTGAAATCAGAGCGGATCCGTCTGAAATTTGTATCTGATATGTCATACTGCAGTCAGGTGGCAGATTTTGCGGCGAAATTTCTGGATCATATGAATGATGCAGAACAGAAAGAAAAGCTTCTGGGTGTTGGAATCTCTATTCCGGGAATCATTAATCAGGAGCAGAAACTGGTGATAAAATCCCACGCACTGAAACTTGAAAACTATAGTCTCAGTTTCCTGGAACAGGCATTTTCTGTCCCGGTTTATTTTTCAAATGATGCCAATGCGGCAATGATGGCAGAAGATATGAACACCTATCAGAATGCAATTTATCTTTCGTTGAATCAGACTCTTGGCGGTGCATTTTGCATAGGGGGAAATTTGTTTTCCGGAGAAAATCAGAAGGCCGGAGAATTTGGACATATGATACTTGTACCTCAGGGCCGCAAGTGTTATTGTGGAAAATCAGGTTGTGCAGATGCTTATTGCGCTGCAGGCGCACTTGTTGGTGAGTCAAAGGATTCTGTGGAACAGTTTATGCAGCTGCTCAAAAGTAATGATGAAAAGGCAGAGAAAAAATGGGAAGAGTATCTTGATTATCTTGCAATTCTGATTTCAAATCTGCGTATGGCATATGATATGGATATCATTCTTGGAGGTGAAATGGGTGGATATCTCTCAGATTATATGATACCTCTTGGGGAAAAAGTAATGAAGTATAATGGATTTGATCATGATCTGAGATATCTGAAAAACTGTTCTTATAAGAAAGAAGCCTCAGCTGTAGGTGCAGCAAAGCATTTCCTGCAGGATTTTATCGGAAAGATATAGCCGATAGCATTCTTGAATCACTGATGATCTGCTGATATACCATATTAAACAAATATCTGAATATAAAAAATACCCTGATTACAACAAAGAAAGGTTGTGATCAGGGTATTTTGTTATTGTGCGGGAATTCAGCAGATAATTATGAGGAGTGTTATAGTAACATCTGCATAAAAATAAAATCTTTACTTTGTGCAACTGGTAGAAATGAGAAATATTTTTAAATGTTTATTGACAAATTTAGCGATTTGAATAATAATGTAATTACTTTAATAAAACATTTAATAAAAGTTAATAAATAACTAGAGGTTCAAAGTACATTCAACAAATAAGGAGGAAAATATTATGTTACAGCAGGTTATGACAAATCCAGGAGAAATTATTTTCAGAGAGGTTCCCGTACCAGAGATTAAAGACAACCAGGTTTTGGTTAAGATTATGAATATTGGTATCTGTGGTTCTGATATCCATGTATATCACGGAAAACATCCTTTTACAAAATATCCGGTAACCCAGGGACATGAAGTATCAGGAGAAGTGGTAAAAACAGGTGATGCAGTAACAGAATTTCATGTGGGACAGAAAGTAACAATTGAGCCACAGGTATATTGTGGACATTGTTATCCATGCCGTCACGGAAAATACAATCTCTGCGAAGAGCTGAAAGTAATGGGATTCCAGACAACAGGAACTGCATCCGAATATTTTGCAGTTGATGCATCAAAAGTAACACCGATACCGGAAGATATGTCTTATGAAGAGGGCGCAATGATTGAGCCTCTGGCAGTAGCTGTTCATGGTGTTAAACAGATGGGCGATGTAACAGGAATGAATATTGTGGTGATAGGAGCCGGTCCGATCGGAAATCTGGTAGCGCAGTCTGCTAAAGGGATGGGAGCAGCTAAAGTTATGATCACAGATGTCAGTGATCTTCGTCTGGAAAAAGCAAAAGAGTGTGGAATTGACGTATGTGTCAACACAAGAAATAAAAATTTCGGGGAAGCAATGGTAGAAGCCTTTGGACCGGATAAGGCAGATGTTATCTATGATTGTGCAGGAAATAACATTACAATGGGACAGGCGATCAAATATGCAAGAAAAGGAAGCGTGATTGTGCTAGTTGCAGTTTTTGCAGGAATGGCTGAGATCGATCTGGCAGTTGCAAATGATCATGAGCTTGATATCAAGAGCACAATGATGTACAGACATGATGATTATGTAGACGGAATCAGACTGGTGAATGAAGGAAAAGTGCATTTAAGACCGCTGATCTCTAAGACGTTTGCATTTAAGGATTATCTGAAAGCATACCAGTACATTGACGATAACCGTGAGACTACAATGAAAGTGATTATCAATGTGCAGGAAAAATAAAATGCCCTGCTGATCATAAGTATTATGTAAGACAAAGATATAATAAAAAAGACTGCTGTAGAGAAGACATGAGTAAACGGAAAGACGGAGGATGGCAGCAGGCAGGAGGAATTATGGAGAGTAAAAACGAAAATGCAAAAGTTCCGTTGATCAGTAAAATCGCATATGGATTTGGCGATGTAGGATGTAATTTCAGCTGGATGTTCGTCAGTAATTTTCTCATGATTTTTTACACAGACGTATTCGGAATCAGTATGGCAGCAGTCTCTGCCCTGATGCTGTTTTCGAGATTTTGGGATGCGATCAATGATCCGATCGTGGGTGGACTGACAGATAAAACCAAAACAAAATGGGGACGTTATCGTCCATGGCTTCTCATTGCAGCTCCGATCACGGCCGTGCTTCTGATTATGACATTCTGGGCACATCCGGACTGGTCGGACAGATCAAAGGTTATCTATATGGTAATTACATACTGTCTGCTGGTACTTGGATATACTTGTGTAAATATCCCGTATGGCACCCTTTGTGGAGCAATGACACAGGATATCGATGAACGTGCAAAGATTAATACATCACGTTCAGTATCTGCAATGGTTGCAATTGGAATTATCAATATCATTACAGTTCCACTGATTGGAAAACTTGGCAGTCAAAGTGCTAAAACCGGATACCTACTGGTAGCAATCATATACGGATGTATTTTTGCAGCCTGTCATTTCTTCTGTTTTGCAAAAACAAAAGAGCAGGTGATTATGCCGGAAAAAGAAAAAATATCCATAAAAGTGCAGTTAAGAGCGGTGATGCAGAACCGCCCATATATTCTGGCATTAATCGGACAGGTGTTATTCGGATTTACACTTTATGGAAGAAATGCAGATGTTTTATACTATTTCACTTATGTAGAGGGAAATGCATCCTACTATACTACATATTCCATGTGCATCATCATTCCATCCATTATCGGTGCTGCATGTTTCCAGCCTGTATTCCGCAAACTGAACAATAAAGGAAGAACTGCATCCATTTTTGCTCTCCTCACTGGAATTTCCATGCTCTGTATGTTCTTCTTTAATGTAAAAGAAACACCGGCAGCGTTCTATACACTTGCAGGAATTACACAGTTCTTTTTCTCTGGATTTAACACTGCAATCTATGCGATCATTCCCGACTGCGTAGAATACGGAGAGTGGAAAACGGGCTTAAGGAATGATGGTTTTCAATATGCATTTGTGTCACTGGGAAATAAAATTGGCATGGCAATAGGAACTGCGCTACTTGCAGCACTTCTTGGAAAATATGGATATGTGGCAAATCAGGTACAGAATCCGGCTGTCCTCAGTATTATGAGACATTCCTTTACTACAATTCCGGGAGTTTTATGGATAGTAACAGCAATTGTACTGTTTTTCTATCGCCTGAATAAAAAACGTTACAATGAAATTGTAGAAGACCTGAAAAAAAACCGGGTAAAATAAAGAGTGTCGTGAAGTGAATTGCGAATATCAACAGAGTCTCCTTGAGCAGCATTAAAAAATCTGCTTAAGGAGATTTTTATGTCTGGAGTTTTTGTGGTTGCATTTTTGTTTTATATGGGTATAATGGTGAGATAAGTTTGCAGATGAAAGGAAGACAATGCTGACAATATAACGAAGGAGCGAAGTATTATGCTGAAAAGATTCACCAGATATGTAACCCAGAGTGTTGCCGGAATGATAGGGATTTCCGTTTATGTTCTGGCAGATACTTTCTTTATATCTGTATATTCCGGTGCTGACGGACTGGCAGTTCTCAATCTGATCCTGCCGGTTTATGGACTGATCTATGCGCTTGGGGCTATGATCGGGATTGGTTCCGCTACCAGGTATGCCATAAGCAGGGCAAAAGGAAAAAATACAGAACATTATTTCGTACAGTCAGTAACCTGGAGCATATTGGCTGCAGTTCCATTTATGCTGATCGGAATCCTTATTCCGGACAAAGCATTGGCTTTGTTGGGTGCAGATGCCGGACTGATCGGACTTGGACGAAACTATGTGAGAATTATTCTGATCGCAACACCATTCTTCATGTCAAATTATACATTTACTGCATTTGCCAGAAATGATGGAGCGCCTTCTATTGCAATGATCGGTTCCATCAGTGGAAGTATCTTTAACATTATATTTGATTATATATTCATGTTCCCGGTCGGTCTGGGATTTTCCGGAGCCGGACTGGCTACTGCAATCTGTCCGATCGTAACAATGAGCGTCTGTACCATACACTACAGAAGCAGCAGAAATCATGTAGGATTCCATTGGAAAAAACCGTCATTCAGACACCTGATTTCCTGCTGTCAGCTAGGAGTTTCCGCATTCGTCGGTGAACTGTCTTCCGGTGTGATCGCCATTGTATTTAACTTTCTGATCCTGGGAATCGCGGGAAATATGGGTGTAGCAGCCTATGGAGTTGTGGCAAACCTTTCTATCGTGGCATTTGCAATCTTCAACGGTCTGGCCCAGGGAGCACAGCCTCTGATCAGTGAAAGCTACGGAAAAGGTCAGCCTACTCAGGTAAAAAAACTTCTGAAATGGAGCCTGCTCGTATGTTTTGCTGTAGAAACACTGATCCAATTGATCATCTGGACTTCAACCGACACGCTGATCAGCATTTTCAACAGTGAAAACAATGTTCAGTTGTTGAATTATGCACATACAGGACTGCGTCTGTATTTCCTTGGATTTATAGTGGCAGGAATCAATATTGTACTGGTGGCATATTTCTCAGCAGTAGATGAACCGAAAATCGCGATTGTTGGATCATTCCTGAGAGGAATTGTTGCTATTGTTATCTGCGCAGTTATACTTGCGAAATTATTTGGATTAAATGGAATCTGGATCTCTCTTCTTGCAGCGGAGACGGTCACGTTTCTGACGATTCTGTTTCTGGCATATAAAGACAGAAGAAAAAGAATCGAATAGCACTGTTGAAAAGGAATTCTTGTATAAACCTCCAAACTGATGTAAGATAAGATTACTCAGTTTGGAGGTTTTATTTTTATGTTTAACGAAATAAAAGATTTCGCTGCGCCGGAGCTGGATGTATATGCCAGAACATCTGAAGTGCAGCTTTTAAGATACTATGAACCGGAACCAGGAATTTTCATTGCGGAGAGTCCGAAAGTAATTGAACGAGCCCTGAATGCAGGATATCATCCCATCTCTTTTCTGGTGGAGCATAAAGATCTGGAAGGAGAGGCACAGGAAATCCTGAAACAATATCCGGATGTGCCGGTCTATACTGCGGAATATGAACTGTTGGTCAAGCTGACCGGATTTGCTCTTACTCGCGGAATGCTCTGCGCAATGCGCAGAAATCCACTGCCATCTGTAGAGGAAATCTGCAGAAATGCCAGCCGCATAGCAGTTCTTGAAAATGTTGTAAATCCTACAAATATCGGAGCTATTTTCCGCTCAGCAGCAGCACTCCATATGGATGCAGTACTTCTGACCGGCGGATGCAGTGATCCGCTTTACCGACGGGCAGCCAGAGTAAGCATGGGAACCGTATTCCAGATTCCCTGGACATATTTTGATAAAAAAACTGTATGGCCACAGGATGGAATGCAGACTCTGCAAAATCTGGGATTCAAAACAGCGGCAATGGCTCTGCGTGACGATTCTGTAGGAATTGATGACAAAGCACTCCGGTCAGAAGAAAAAATGGCAGTCATTCTCGGAACTGAAGGTGACGGCCTTGCATCACAGACCATTGCAGATTGCGATTATACAGTAAAGATACCAATGTCCCACGGAGTAGATTCGTTGAATGTAGCTGCGGCAAGTGCAGTGGCATTCTGGGAACTGGGACACAGAGAGTGAAACTATTAAGAATGATAAAATAGAAAAAAAGGCGTGATAATCAATGAAAACAGATCCTTTCAGAGAATATCTTATACAGGCAGAGCCAGGCAGGCGTGAAAAGGGATATGCATGGAATACTGCCATTGGTTTACAGGCTGTTGATGGATTAAAGCCGTCGCAGTATCTGGTTGATACAGCTGTTCAGAATATTGAGGGAAAAATTACGATAGAAGAAGCTCAATATCTGGTAGATTCTTATTATGAGGAAAGACGAGAAAAGCCAAAGTCAGGAGACAGAACTGAAGAAGCGGATAAAGTTTCAGCCAGAATTGCAGCACTATTATCAGAAAATGCATTTAGTTTTACACCTACAGAATATCTGGCAATTCATAAGAAACTATTTACAGGAATTTATTCACATGCCGGAAAAATCAGGGATTATAACATTACAAAAAAAGAATGGGTATTAGATGGAGCTTCCGTTCTTTATGGAAGTGCATCAGAACTTAGAGAGACATTAGAATATGATTTTACGCAGGAAAAAAAGTACAGCTATAAGGGTTTATCTATAGAAGAAATGATACATCATCTGGCAGTTTTTGTGGCAAATCTGTGGCAGATACATGTGTTTGGCGAGGGAAATACCAGAACTACGGCAGTTTTTTTTATTAAATATCTCAGAACACTGGGATTTGATGCCACAAATGATATATTTGCAGAAAATGCCTGGTATTTTCGAAATGCCCTGGTTCGTGCAAACTATAATGACTTAAAGAATGGAATCCATGAGACAACTGAATATCTGGAAGTATTTTTGCGAAATTTATTGCTGAATGAAAAAAATCCTCTTCATAATCGCATGATGCACATCAATAAAGAATTTATAAATCTTCTAAATGAGAGTCTGAAAACAGAAGAAGCGAACATTGAAATGAAAAAAGTGAATATTAAGAGGGAAAAAGCGAACATTGTAACAGAAAAAGTGAATATTGATGTGCATGACAGGTATTCAGATGAAATTCATGGTTTCCTGGAAAAAACAATAAACCATATTCAGAAAATGTATGATGCGTTAAGTGATAAAGTGGCATTTGGAAGAGAAGATGTACAACATGCTACTGGTCTGAAGCCTACACGCGCTTCTATGCTTATAAAAGAATTGGTTAAAAGGAAAATACTGGAGCCGGTTTCGGGATATGGAAAAGGAAAGTACAAATTTACAGGAATATCAGTTGAAAGACAGTACGGTAGTTGGACAGAACTTTTATAGTTACGGTAAATTAAAATATCTGTCAGGAAAGCAGGTGTGTGAAATGGGTGTGTATTTAAATCCCGGCAATGATAAATTTTATAAAGCAATCAATTCTGAGATTTATGTGGACAAAACAGAACTGATACAATATACCAATCGTGTTTTTAACACCATGCAGCAAAATGTCTGTGTAAGCAGACCAAGACGTTTCGGAAAGTCTATGACTGCAAATATGCTGGCTGCATATTACAGCAGAGGATGTCAGTCTGAAAAATTATTTGACGGACTTAAGATAAAAGAAGATTCATCTTTTTCAAAATATCTGAACAAATACAATGTTTTCTTTATAAATATGCAGGAATTCCTAAGCCGCAGTAAGACAGTAGAGAAAATGGTCCTGCGATTAAACCTGATTCTGATGCGTGACCTGAAACAGGAATATCCTGATGTGGACTATTTTGATGAAGAAGATCTTGCTGAAAGTATGCAGGATGTATATCAGCAGACAGGATGTCCGTTTGTGATTATTATAGATGAGTGGGATTGTATTTTCAGAGAATACAAGTCAGATAAAGAAGCACAGGAGCAGTATCTTGATTTTTTGCGGGATTTTCTTAAGGATAAATCTTATATTCATCTTGCTTATATGACAGGAATCCTGCCGGTAAAGAAATATGGAACACATTCTGCCCTGAATATGTTTGATGAATTTTCTATGATTTATGCAGGACCTCTGGCGAAGTTTGTGGGTTTTACAGAGACAGAAGTCAGAGAATTATGTGAGAAATATCATATGGATATGAGGGAAATCAGAGAATGGTATGACGGGTACAGGTTTGAAAACTGTGAGCCGGTTTATAATCCAAGGTCTGTGGTAAACGGCATGCTCTTTGGTTCTATCAGAAACTACTGGAATATGACAGAATCTTTTGAAGCACTGCAGACTTATATAGATATGAATTTTGAGGGGTTAAAGGATGATATTCTCAGTATGCTGGCAGGAGAGCATATTCCTGTTAATACCGGAAATTTTACAAATGATATGACGACATTCCGGGATGAGAATGATGTTTTGACCTTATTGATCCATCTGGGATATCTGGCATATGATTCTACAGAACATTGTGTGTATATTCCTAATAATGAAATCCGGAATGAGTATGCAAATGCTGTTTCTGTATCAGATTGGGGTGAAGTGTCAAAAGCTTTAAAAAATTCGGCAGATGTCCTGAATGCAATCTGGAATCAGAATGAGCAGATGGTTGCACAGGGAATCCAAAGAGCACACTTTGAGACTTCGCATCTTCAGTATAATGATGAAAATGCATTAAGTTATACTATTTCACTGGCTCTGTATGCGGCTGGAAACTATTATAGCGTATATCGTGAACTGCCAACAGGAAAGGGATTTGCGGATATGGTCTTTATTCCGAGAAAAAAATTTCCTGATAAACCTGCTCTGGTAGTGGAATTAAAATGGGATAAAAGTGCCAAAGGAGCTATTTCTCAGATTAAACAGAAGCAATATTGTAAAAGTCTGGAGGAATATGCAGGAAATATTCTTTTGGCAGGAATTAACTATTCCAAAAAGGATAAAGAGCATCAGTGCATCATTGAGAAGATAGTGAAATAATAACATTATATATGATTTGCTGTAAATAGATGAAAAATATCAGAGAGTGTGTAGATTGGAAAATTTCTACACACTCTCTGATGTATTTATGATATAAAGTTAAATGATATAGGTTATTCGAAACGAGGAATTGTAATAACTTCTCCACCCTTCATAGCGGATTCGTGCGCACAGATTCCGGTACCTGTCCAGTAAGCACCCATGATGTCGTCAATAGCAGGTTTACGTTCTTCCAGAATGGAACGAATGAATTCATGTACAAGGTGTGGATGGGAACCACCGTGACCCCCACCCTGGGTAAAGGAGAGATGGGTGTTCTCATTGTTATATACTGTGTTGGTGGTGAAGGATGCGACTTCCTTCGGAAGAAGGTGTGCATAATCCGGGATCTGGATTCTTTTTTCCACAATCTCTGATCCACGACTGGATTTTTCGCTGTCTTCATCCAGAATGTCCACTTTCTCCAGTTCTCCTGTACGGGTAAAGAGAACAGGATCTTCATCACCAAGCTGCTGCCATTCGAAGCTCTCGTTTTCACCGTATACTCGGAAGCATTCGGAATAGCTTCTGGCTACACCGTAGAGGAAACGTTCCATTTCAATAGTTACATCGCTATCCTGAAGAGAAATAAATGCGGATTCGAATGCAAACGGGCAGCCGTATTTGTCAGCCAGTTCTTTGCGGATTTTTCCGGAACCTCTTGCGTAAACCTTGTCTGGAAGATGACCTGCGAGCATCAGACAAGGAGCAACGGCGTGTGTTGGGTGCATCAGTGGTGGGAAGCCTTCCCAGTATTCCGGCCATCCTTCCATATCCTGATAATGTGCACAGGTCATGTACTGGAGACGTCCAAGTTCACCCTTCTTATAAAGTTCCTGGATATAGAGGAACTCTCTCTGGAAAATCGTTGTTTCCATAAACATATAATTTTTGCCAGAGGCTTTGCGGGCTGCAATGATGTCATTTAATTCCTGGATGCTCATTCCCATAGGAATTGTACAGCCACAATGTTTACCTGCATTTAAGACGCGTACAGAAAATGGAGCATGTGTTGCTGGCGGTGTTACAAGATGAACTGCATCAACTTCAGGAATATCCAGTACATCCTGCAGATCTGTGAAACAGCGTTCATCCGGAATGCCGTATCGTTCTTTTGCAATATTCAGAAGTTTCTCATTTTTATCTACGACATACACCTTATCAATATCAGGATGTTTACAGTAGATAGCAACGAATTCAAGCCCGAAGCTTAAGCCTACTAAAGCGACATTCAGTTTTTTCATGATGGAAAACCCTCCTTAAAAAATTAATATAGAAAAAATCATCAGGATGTCAGGAATCCTGCATCTGTTTTGTATGTCTGTGATTATACGTGATGAAAAAAGAAAAGAGAATAAAGATAATTTAGATGTTTGGATAAAAAAAGATAAAAATAATACCAATTCCGATGAACTGCATGAACCTTACTTTTTTTTAGAAAAGATGGAAAAAGAAAGAATAATATCGTTATTCAAAAATCAGGGATTTCATGTTTTAATAAGCGCATAGCAGAACAATCGATTGGAAAGCAGATCAGAAATACAGAGATATAAGAGAGAAGATGAGAAGGAGGAACTATATAATGAAGAAAAGAGCATTAGCTGTTATGCTGGCAGGGGTTATGGTTTTAGGCGCACAGACAGGTGTGTGGGCTGCATCCGATACTTCAGATCAAAAAGAAGGAGAACTGACACTTTTGATGACAAATAGTTGGATTGATGAGTCAGGAGCGAGCAGTGAAGAATTTTTAAAAGTAATTAAACAATATGAAGAAGAGAATCCGGGAGTTAAGATTACCTTACAGGGTGCTTCTCAGCAGGATATTAAAGAATCTTTCCAGACTGCTGCTCTGGCAGGCGGAGGTGCAGATATTGTAGTGATGGATAATTCGGGACATGCCATTGACCTTGCTGCTATGGGGCTCCTGTATCCATTAGAAAAACTTACTACAGATGAAGAACTTACTGCACAGTATCAGGAAGGACCTCTTGATTCCGGCAAATTCGAGGGCAAATATTATTCAGTACCATGGTATATGGACTGTACAGGCCTTTATTATAATACAGAACGCCTGGATGAGCTGGGAATTGATGTTCCTACAACATGGGAAGAACTTTCGGATGCAGTAGATAAAGCGAAAGAGGCAGGATACGGTGGAATTATTACTTATCAGAGTGCGTATGCGTTCTATTCATTCTTCTATCAGAATGAGTGTCCGGTAATCGATACAAGCGGAGATGTTCCGAAAGTAGTGATTGACAATGCGGAGGGAAAAGAAGCATGGAATTATATCTGTGATTTGATCTCTAAAGGTGGTCTGGTAGAGTCCTTTAAAGAAGCAACCACATGGGACAAAGTATATGAAAGCTTTGCAAATGGAGAAGCAACCTTCCTGCTGGGTGGAGACTGGTGTTCTACTGGAGTGGAAAATATTAATCCGGATATGGATTATGGTATTGCCCCGATGGTGAAAGAGAAAACAGAAGCAACTGTACTGGGAGGTTGGACTTGGAATATTAATGTAAATTGCAAAAATCCAGAACTTGCCTATGATCTGATTCAGTATCTGAACTCAGAAAAAGGAGATTCTATTCTGAGTGTAGAGGGAAAAGCATCTGCACGCAAGGACTATGATTATGCTAAAGCGCTGGAAGGAAAGGATAAGTTGAAAGTCTTTGCAGAAGAACTTTCATATACAAAGGCAAGACCTGCTGTTATCAATGAAAAATCCATCGATGAACTGATTACTAATGCCATTCTGGAAGTAGACTACGGACAGTCCTCAGCTGAAGATGCGCTGACATCTCTTGCACAGAAGCTTAATGAAAATATTGCATCTAACTATCAGTAAAAATTTCTGGGAAACAAACATGAAATAATAACAGAGGCGCTGGCGTGAAATGGCGGTAGCGCTTCTTCGTTGAGAAGGGAGGAAGATTATGTCCAAAATATGTAGAAAAGAAGGCCTGGAACTGAAAAAAAATCTTCCAGGATATCTTCTGATGGCACCAGCAGTGATTGCGGTACTGGCACTTTCTGTGTATCCTCTTTTCAGAGGTATTTATCTGAGTTTCTTAAATTATAACCTTGTACGCCCAAACGATCCCACGTTTAATACCTTTGCAGGACTGCAGAATTATATTGATATTTTCAAAGATAAAGTGTTTATACAGTCTATTGGAAATACAGTAAAGTGGACGGTGGTGAATCTTATAATACAACTTGTGATAGCTATGCTTCTGGCACTTGCACTGAACCAGAAACTGAAAGGAAGATCTTTATACAGAACTCTGATTCTGGTTCCATGGGCAGTTCCCCATGCCATAGCAGCTATGACCTTTACTTTTTTATACAATGCAAATGTAGGTATCATTAATATTCTGGCAGTGAAACTGGGAATGATTACAGAATCTGTGTCCTGGCTTGGAAATGTGGGATCGGCGTTCTGGTGTGTAATCTTGGTGGCAATCTGGAAGGGAATTCCATTTCAGATGATCTTTATTCTGGCTGCACTGCAGGGAATTTCCGGGGATGTGTATGAGAGTGCAGAAATAGATGGTGCCAGTCGCTGGCAGTGTTTCTGGAGGATCACACTTCCGATTATCAAAGAACCTTTGGCTATTTCTACCGTTCTGAACCTGATCGGTATTGTGTCCTGTTTTAACACCATCTGGCTGATGACCAAAGGTGGACCGCTGTACAGCACAGAGATTGTTTATACCTATGCATACAGAAGAGCATTTATTGACCATAATTTCGGAACTGCAGCAGCTGCATCCGTGGTATTGTTTGTATTCATGGCTGTTTTTTCCGGAGTTTATTTGAAGATGGTAAGTGAGAAAGAATAGGGAGGAGGAAACTATATGCATGCAAAACAACGAAATGAAGCCATACGGCATGTGGTAGCATATGTATTTACAATAGCTATGGTTTTTCTTGCAGTGACCCCGTTTATCTATGTGGTACTGACTGCCCTGAAAACAAAGGAACAGATCTATGATCCATCGCAGATCATACCGACACATATCACATTTGACAATTTCAGACAGGTGCTGTTTCAGTCGAATTTCGTAAGATATTTTATGAATAGTATTTTTATTACACTGGTCACAACATTGATTTGTATGATATTATCAGTAATGGCAGCATATGGACTTACCAGATATAGAATCGTAGGTGCCGGGAAAATCAAGATGGCGGTTCTTATGACAAGAATGTTTCCGGGAATCCTGTTGTGTATTCCTTACTATATTATTATGAAACAGTTGAATCTGATTGACAGTTATATAGGACTGATTCTGATGTACTGCTCTTTTACCCTGCCTTTTGCCATATGGAATACCTGTGCATTTTTTATTTCCATCCCATGGGAGTTGGAGGAAGCTGCCAGGATTGATGGCTGCAGCAGGTTGAAATCTTTCTTCCATGTGATCATTCATGTGGCTAAGCCGGGATTTTTTGTTACAGCCTTGTTCTGTTTTATGACATCCTGGGATGAATATATGTATGCTTCTATTTTTATTAATACAACTTCAAAGAAAACCATTCAGGTTGGTATGCAGGACTTTGTAGGACAGTATTCTGTAGATTGGGGACTGCTGATGTCAGCGGTGGTGATCAGTCTGATACCAATTCTGATTTTCTTTGCATTGGTGCAGAAGAATCTGGTACAGGGACTTTCGGCCGGTGCAGTGAAAGGATAAATACAGGTCAGATGTAGAAAGAGGAAATTTGCGTATGAGTTTCAAACGTAAAAATCCGGGTAACCAGAGCATAAGAAGGCAGCTCACATTTTATATGGGACTTTTTGTGGTGCTGCCGTTGTGCCTGGCTTTGATGCTTCTGAATTTCTATCTTCAGAAAGTTACCACGGAAAATAAGATTAACAATGAGACAGATTTGCTATCCCAGATCAGGGATAACACAGATCAGATGGTTGAAGTGACCAATTATGCTACAAGCATGTTGATGACAAATAAAAATACACTGAAAAATCTGCGAATTTTAGAGCAAGACGGGGATTCCTACGAGATCTATCAGGCGAAAAGAGAACTTTCTAATGATATTTCGGATGTAGAGAGCTCCGTCTTAAATGCCGTTGGCGGAAAAGTAGCTATACTTACGAAAAAAGGATATATGATTGGTTCTTACACATTAAGCAGAACAGAAACGAATTATGAGAAAGAACAGTGGTATCAGGAGATTTTGGAAAATGGAAGAAAGATAACTTGTAGTGCTGATATAGGAACCATATTCCAGGAAATGACAATATATGACAATGTACAGAAATATTTTTATATGGGGCGGGAAATTCTGGATTATTCCGGCAAAAATCTGGGAATCATGCTGATTCGTCTTTCCGAGAAAAAAATCTGGGGAAAACTGGCAGCAAGTATGGTGACAGAGGAAGGCGGTGCCCTTTATATCCTGGACAGAAGCGATGATATATTGATGGCGTATAATGAGAAATATCAGAAACAGCTGAAAGAACTGAAAGAACAGGAAATTGTAAAGGAGATTTCTGATAATGAAATTACGACAGGTAATCTGAAGGATGATTTTTATTATATGGAAGGAGAACTGGAGAATACTTCCAATAAACTGGTCTACCTTGTTCCCCAGAAAATTTTCCTGAAAGAAAACAGAAAGATCCTCCAGAGAATTCTGGAAATGTTACTTCTGGTGATTGGATTCACTGTCTGCACCATGTTATATTTTTCTAAAAGAATCGCCAAACCTTTGGTTGAAGTGGCACAGACTCTGGAAAAAGCTCCCAATGGAATGGCAGTTCTGGAAGAACCTCAAGGCTCTTTTCAGGAGATGAGTAAATTTGTATTCTGCTATAATCAGGCTGGGAAAAAGATTGAAGAGCTTCTGGGTAATGTGGAAAGAGAGAGCAGATTAAAAGAAAAAGCTCATTATGAAATGCTTATGTCGCAGATTTCCCCTCATTTTATCTTTAATACGGTTAATTCCATAAGAATTATGGCTATAAAAGAAGGACAAAATCGGGAAGGCGGAAATGAAAACACAGAGAAAGCACTGGAGGCATTGGGAGATATCCTACATGCAGTTTACAGTAATAAAAATGGTATGACTACTGTGGGGCAGGAGACAGCACTTCTGAAGTCATATGTAGATATCATGCAGATGCGGTTTGGAAGTTCGTTTCAATATTATAATGTAATTCCAACGGAACTGTTCTATCATGAAATCCCTGCATTTACCATGCAGCCGATTGTAGAAAATGCGATTTTGCACGGAGTAAAAGGTGTGACAGCAGGGCAAATCATAGTCTCTGCAATAGAGTATGAGAATGATTTTGTCATATCTGTATTTAATAATGGAAATTCTGCGGATAAAAAGAAGATTGAAGATCTTCTGAAGGGAGAGAAGAACCAGAGAGCTGTAACGGGAATTGGACTTTATAATGTGAATTCCAGATTGAAGCTCTTGTATGGGGAATCCTATGGACTGATTTATAATGAAAAGGTCAGAAATGGTTTTGAAATATGGGTACGTCTTCCAAAAAAAATTACAGAATCAGAAGAAAGGTGATAAAATAGGATAAAAAGACAGTAATTATTATCTGGGTGAAGGGAAGAACATTCTATGAAAAAAGTACTGATCGTAGAGGATGAAATTTTGGCGAGGCTTGGACTACGTCAGCTTGTAGACTGGAAAAAACTGGAACTGGAGCTGTTGCCGGATGCAACAGATGGAGAAGAGGCACTGGAAATGATCCGGAACAGTTGTCCGGATATCATTCTTCTCGATTTGAACATACCCAAAGTTAGCGGGCTTGAAATTCTGGAATTTCTGAAAAAAGAAGAAATGCCAACCAAAGTAATCGTAGTAAGCTGCCAGGAAGAATTCGATGTTGTAAAAAAGGCAATGAAACTTGGTGCGTATGATTATCTACGAAAACTAAATCTGAGTTCCGATGAACTGGAAAATATTCTGGAAAAGTGTCTGGTAGAAACAGAAGAAAGAATTACGGTTCATATGCAGGGAATACGTGAGATCCGTTATGAAGAGATTGTGAGAGACAGCAGAGATATTTTGGCAGGTGCCTGTAATTATCAGACATTAATCTGTATACTGGCGAAAGATACAGAGGAGTTGTCCAGGGTTACGGAAATAATCCATAAATGGGCTGAAACCGAACTCAGGGAAGGTCTGCAGATCCAGAAGGGAAATCAGTATGGATATTTCCTGTTGGAAGAAAAACCAGAAAAATCTGTTTATATGGAATTGAAGAAAAGGGCAGAGCGGAAAACAGACAGAGAACTGTACATGGGAATCTTTGAAGGTTGTATGGAAAAAACTGCGGATATTGTTCGGGCTGCTGCGATGGCTGAACAGATACAACTTTTCAGTTATTATGATAAAGAAGAGAAGCTGGTGTTTTTTCAAAAGAAGATTGAAACAGAAGGTCATAGTCCACGAGGAATGCATGGATATCTGGATTCCCTAAAAGAGAAGATCAGAAGTTTTGACAGAGAAAAAACTGAACAGGAGCTGCATGGAATTTTCGGACTGATCCGACAGGAGTCTTATATCAGTATCAATGTGCTGAGAAGAAATTTTATGGATATTCTGGGGATTTATTCTATGGTTGCACAGTCACTGAATGGTGCGTTGGAAGAAATAGAATTGGACGGAGATAATTGTCATTATCAGAAAATCATGATGATGGAAAGTCTTAGGGAAATAGAGAAATGGTTCCTGAAATTTAATGATATTTTTATGGAAAAATTCTGGATTGCCTACAAATGCAGCAGGTCAGAAATTCTGCAGAAAGTAGTAAAATATATAGAAGTGCATATCATGGAACCAATCCATCTGTCAGATGCAGCTGCTGAAACAGGAGTTTCTTCAGCCTATCTTAGCACCATGTTTAAAAAAGAAATGGGTTATAATTTTATAGAATATGTAAATCTCCGAAAAATAGAATTGGCCAGACAAATGCTTCAGGATGGAAAAATGGTCTATGAAGTCTCAGAACTTCTTGGATTCGAAAACAGCACTTATTTCTCCAGAGTGTTTAAACGCTATACAGACGTGTCACCCGATACTTATCGGAAACAAATGTAAACCAAACGCAAGAAATTGAGTTGACAATCCTCCCCGTTTATGATATAAAAAGAAAGTCAAAATCAATCATCAACAGGGAAAGAGGAGAGTCTTATTATGAGTCAGTCATATGCAAAAAGCCCTGCTGCAGAGAGAAAATTTACAACCAGAGAAATGGTACTGGTTGGTATGTTTGCAGCAGTTCTTGCAGTAATATCACAGATTTCACTGCCAATGCCTACCGGTGTACCGATCACCATTCAGGTATTTGGCGTAGCGCTTGTAGGAGCAGTACTTGGTTCCAGACTTGGAACTACAGCAACACTGGTTTACGTTCTGTTGGGAGCCATCGGTCTTCCGATCTTTGCTAACTTCTCAGGTGGAATCAGCAGCATTGTAGGAGTTACCGGAGGATACATCTGGGCATGGCCGATCATGACCTGGCTTTGTGGAATCCGTCCGAAAACAGAGAACAAGACAAAGAACCTTGCAATCTCAATCGGATTTGCACTGATCGGACTTCTGATCGTTGAGACAATCGGTGGTCTGCAGTGGCACTTTGTGGGAGGTTCCATGAGCATCCCGGCAATTGCAGTATACTCCTTAACAGCATTTATTCCAAAGGACATTGTAATCACAGTTCTTGCAGTTCTGATCGCAATTCCCATCAGAAAAGGAATCAACAATGCAGGAAACCGCTGATAAAAGTAACAGGTTAAAGAATAGCCTGCCGGAAGACAATCTGTTAAAGCAGGAAAACATAAAGATTCACGGAATCGGACTTGATAAAGCAGGACGGTGTACACACTATCACACACAGCTTGACATAGCTGCATTGCTTTGTGCGAAATGCAGGAAATATTACGCATGCTATTCCTGCCACGATGAACTGGAAGACCATTCATTTGTTGCAACAACACCGGAAGAAGTTTATCCTGTTTTATGCGGAAACTGTGGCAGGAAACTTACACTTCAGGAATACAAAAAAGGCAACTGCCCTTACTGCCACGCAGGATTTAATCCAAAATGCAGTTTACATGAGAATATTTATTTCTGTTGCACTATGTAACGTGTTTTGAAAAACATTTCCGCAATCTGCACGCCCCACTTTGCAGTATATTTTGCAGAAAGCTTTTTCAAACACGCTCTAATGTAGAGAATACAAAATAACAAAAAATTTTGTATTCTCTTTTTATTTGTCAAAAAATCTGATATACTGATTAGAGTTAGAATAGACTAACTAAATCAAACAAATAACAAGAACCTATTTCTTTTATTTGCATACAAATAAAAACAGGAGGAATAAATTGATGGATATAAATGTATTTTATGGAATTTTGATTCCTTTTCTTGGAACTTCTGCAGGAGCCGCCTGCGTATTTTTCATGAAGAAGAATCTGAATGAACAGATTCAAAGGGCACTTACCGGCTTTGCAGCAGGAGTTATGGTTGCAGCTTCCATATGGAGTCTGCTGATCCCGGCAATTGAACAGTCTTCCGAACTGGGGAAGTTTTCATTTGTACCGGCAGCAGTGGGATTTTGGATAGGGGTGCTTTTTTTGCTCTTGCTGGATCACATGATCCCGCATCTTCACCAGAACAGTAACAAGGCAGAAGGTCCGAAGAGCAAACTTCAGAGAACTACTATGCTGGTGCTTGCAGTAACTCTGCATAATATTCCGGAGGGAATGGCAGTAGGAGTCGTATACGCAGGCTATTTAACAGGTCACGCCCAGATCACTATAATGGGAGCCATGGCTCTTTCTATCGGGATTGCTATTCAAAACTTCCCTGAGGGAGCTATTATCTCCATGCCCCTGCGTTCTGAAGGGATGGGAAAGACCAAAGCCTTTGCAGGTGGAGTCCTGTCCGGGATTGTAGAACCTATCGGTGCAGTTCTCACAATCCTGGCTGCCGGCCTCATTGTCCCGGCACTTCCATATCTTTTAAGCTTCGCTGCCGGAGCTATGCTCTATGTAGTGGTAGAAGAGCTCATACCTGAAATGTCTGTCGGAGAACACTCCAACATAGGAACTCTTTTCTTCGCAGTAGGATTCTCTCTGATGATGATTCTGGATGTAGCGCTTGGATAAAAAACAGCTGTCCGATTTATTACCGGGCAGCTGTCTTGGCGTTGAGAGATATTTTAGAAGTAGTGGAAACCTGTGAAGGGGTGGCGTCAGCCAAATGGCGGGGTTCTGATCTGTACAGATATAAAATACCGCCAAAGAAACCAAGAATCAGTCCTGTATATCCGCCACTGCAAAGGACAACGGTTATCTTTGTAACGAAGGACATACCGCCGATCATGCAGAGCAAAAATCCTGCCAGAAGACCGATCGTTGTCCAGCCCATAAGTGAAACAGCCAGAAAAGCTGCGTAAGCATGTGAGTTTTTTACCTGTTTATTAATAGAATTCCATAATGTCTGATACATAATGATTCCTCTTTTCTCTTTCAATTCTTTGATTACTATTATAGAAACAGTTTGTAAAATACACATGCTCGCTAATGAAAAATCTCTGTAAAATTTTCTTTCTCTGTTATATGCAGAGGACGGAGAAAGTACAAGACAGAAAAACAATTACGTATATTATACAAATGAATGCATTTGAAAATGGTTTTATAGCAATCCTCTAAAATAATGCATCTTAATCCAGCCCATCAGAGTGTGAAATCCTGCGTCAGATATCTTTGCCGTGCGTCAGCACGCCTGCAGATATCTTCCTTGTCTTTCGCACTCTGCTGAACTGTCTTAAATGCATTATTTACGAGGATTGCTATAGGTAACAGATAACGATATAAAATGACCGTATGCGTGCGAAGCGGATTGCGAATATCTGCTTGATAATCATACATATTGCATAAAAACACCTATCTATAATTGTAAAATATATATAAATTATCTCTTGATATTTTATAAAAAAAAGAGTAAAACTTTAAATAAATAAAAAAGAGAAATGCATAGAACAGGACAGGTCACAAAAGGAACCGGATTACAGAGAGTCACAGGCAGGTGAGATGCGGCAGATGGTATTTTGTGATATCACCCGGGAGCATCCCGCTGAAATCTATAGTAAGCCGGGACGTGGTCTTCACGTTACAGGAGAAGCTGTTTGACTCAGACAGTGTTAAGAGATTGTATCTGGCGACAGGTATAATAATACAAAGTGGTACCACGGAATATTCCGCCTTTGTTATTCAATTGGAAATTGGATAGCAGGGGCGTTTTTTTATATATAAATATAAAAGAAAGAAGAGGGAAGAGATTATGAGTGGAATAGTAATGATGATAATAGCCATCGTAGTGCTTGGTGGAGCATATCTTCTGTATGGCCGTTATCTTCAGAACAAATGGGGCATTGACCCCAAAGCAAAAACACCGGCATATGAGATGGAGGATGGAGTGGATTATGTACCGGCTGATACCAATGTGGTATTTGGTCATCAGTTTGCATCCATAGCAGGTGCAGGTCCTATTAACGGACCGATCCAGGCAGCAATTTTCGGCTGGCTTCCGGTTATGCTCTGGATCCTGATCGGTGGTGTATTTTTCGGAGCAGTTCAGGATTTTGCATCTATGTATGCCTCTGTAAAGAACAAAGGCCGTACAATCGGATATATCATTGAAGCCTATATCGGAAAACTGGGAAAGAAATTATTTCTTTTATTCTGCTGGCTGTTCTGTATTCTGGTTGTTGCAGCATTTGCAGATGTTGTGGCAGGAACTTTTAACGGATTTGTGACAGATAATGCAGGAACCGTTACCAGGGTAGCAGCAAACGGAGCAGTTGCAACAACTTCCATGTTATTTATCATCGAGGCAGTGGGACTGGGATTTTTCCTTAAATATTCCAAGTTTAATAAATGGATCAATACTGCAGTGGCTATTTTATTATTAGTGCTCGCAATTGCGCTGGGACTTAAATTCCCGGTATATGTAAGTCTTGGAACCTGGCATATTATTATCTTTGCATATATTCTGGTAGCCAGTGTTGCCCCTGTATGGGCATTGCTCCAGCCACGTGATTATCTGAACAGTTATCTGCTGATCTTTATGATCGTTGGCGCGGTTATCGGTGTATTTGCAGCCAACCCATCCTGTAATCTTAAGGCATTTACAAGCTTTAATGTGGACGGACAGTATATGTTCCCTATTCTTTTCGTGACAATTGCCTGCGGTGCAGTTTCAGGCTTTCATTCACTGGTATCCTCCGGCACTGCGTCAAAACAGATCAAAAATGAAAAGAACATGCTTCCGGTTTCCTTTGGTGCAATGCTTATGGAAAGTATGCTGGCAATTATTGCACTGATCGCTGTTGCATCCTTTGCAGATGGTGAGGCAGCAGCACAGGGACTTACCACTCAGCCGCAGATATTTGCAGGTGCTATTGCAAACTTCCTTTCTGTAATCGGTTTGCCACATTCACTTGTATTTACACTGATCAATCTGGCTGTATCAGCCTTTGCGCTGACTTCTCTTGACTCAGTAGCCAGAGTAGGACGTCTGTCATTCCAGGAATTTTTCCTTGATTCTGATACAGACGAGGAAAATATGAGCCCGTTCTTAAAAGTAGTAACCAATAAATATTTTGCGACGATCATTACACTGGTACTTGCCTATCTGCTTACAAAGGTAGGATATGCAGAAATCTGGCCGCTGTTTGGTTCTGCCAATCAGCTGTTATCTGTACTTGCCCTTGTAGCCTGCGCAGTATTTCTTAAGAAAACAAAACGTCAGGGCTGCATGCTCTGGATCCCTATGGTATTTATGATGGCAGTTACCTTTACTGCACTGGGTATGACTATCAGTAAGCTTACAAAAGCATTATTTACCACAGGCCTGGACCTTGGAAATACCTTACAGCTTATCTTCGCAGTGTTACTGCTGATCCTTGGTGTGCTGGTAGCAATCCAGGGAGTGAAGAAGCTTTTTGAAAAAAATGATGAAAAACAGACTGCATAATCTAAGAAGGATAGCGGTTGATATTCTTACATAAAAATAAAAATCTGAAAAAAGACACTTTGGGAGTTTCCCGAAGTGTCTTTTTTAATAGGGTGATTATTCAATCGAATCAAGCAAGTAGCGGAGAGGATGATTTTATCCGTTTGACTTTGCGGTATATTTTGTTCAAATTAAGTTACCGTAGTTAGTAGGATTTTCAATCACCTGTCGATAGTCAGCCAATCAATTTCTCATTCACATACTCAAATCCGAGACGTTTCACAGTATCTGCAAACCGTTCTCCTGCGATTCCTTCATTTTTGAAGAGAAGGATTGCTTTTTCTATGACTGCCATTACTTCTTCTTCCTCTGTGAAAATTCTGGTAAGAGCCTGACCGTGTGAGATTCGCTTACCCCAGCGGCCTCCGATATAGATCTTATAACCATTCTGATATTCCGGTACTGCGCCGAAAGGACATTTTCCCTTGCAGCGTCCGCAATGGATACATTCTTCAGGATCAATGTAAAGTTTACCGTCAACTAATTTCGGAACGTGTACAGGACAGCTTTTTTCAATCTGACATTTCTTACATCCCTGGCATTTCTCTGCATCCGGTTTTGGGATTCTCTGGCCGATAATTCCCATATCATTCAGATTAGGTTTTACACAATTATTTGGACATCCGCCAACTGCGATCTTGAATTTGTGCGGGAGTACCACATCGTGATAGCCTACATAAAAACGCTCATGGATCTTCTTGCTGAGTGCAAAGGTATCAATCAGACCATACTGGCAGGTTGTTCCCTTGCATGAGACAACAGGACGCACTTTAGCTCCGGTTCCGCCTGTCATCAGGCCGTGTTCTCCAAGGAAGGCGATTGTTTTCTCAATATTATCATAAGGAACTCCCTGGATTTCCATACTCAGGCGGGTTGTCATAGTGATCTGACCATTTCCGAACTTGTCTGCTGCATCTGCAATGGCACGGTGTTCATCTGTGGTAATATGTCCATTTCCTGTGATGACCCGAATATTAAAGATGTCATCATATCGTTTGTCCTGAAGGCATCCAAGACCTTTTACCCGCTTGATTTCCTCGGGACTCAGTTTTTTGTTGGCGGATGTTGTTATTTTTTCCTCATTCATGTTTAAGTATCTCCTTTATGTAGCTGTTGCTTTTCTCTGATATATACGGCGTTTCTTTTCTTGATTATAGGCTTCATGAATGATAAAATCAATTTATGAGTTTTTATTATACGATAAGTAACATTTATGGAATTCTGATATCAATAGAGTGGAAGAGTTCAAGGAGAATATTATGTTAGATCACAGAACAGAAACCTTTATGGCTGTATGCAGTGTTATGAATTACAGGGAGGCGGCAGAGCTGTTACATATTACCCAGCCGGCAGTTACCCAGCACATCCAGTTTTTGGAGAAGGAATATGGCTGCCGTCTTTTTCTTTATGAAAACAGAAAACTGATCAAGACCTCTGCTGCACAGATGCTGGAGGATTACTTGCGTTCCGTTCAGCAGCGTGAAAATTTTCTCAGGGAAAAGATAAAAAACAATGGTCTCCGGGAACTGCGCATCGGTGCAACCAAGACCATTGGTGACTATGTGATCACAGACAGGATTCACGATTTCTTAAATCAGCCGGATACAGCACTGACTCTGATCGTGGATAACACAAAGCATCTTTTGCATTTATTGGAACAGAATACTCTGGACTATGCCATCATAGAAGGATTCTTTGACAAAAACAGATTTGGAAGCCAGTTATATCGCCGGGAACCTTTTGTGGGAATCTGTCCGAAGGATCATCCCTTTGCAGGCCGTGAAGTATCTGTAGAGGAGATTCTGAAAGAAACTCTGATTCATCGCGAAAACGGCTCTGGAACTCTGGCTATCTTGGAGGAAAAGCTTTTGGAGCATAATGAATCCCTGGAGCGTTTTCACCGGCATATATGTATTTCCAGCTTTAAGATGATCATCGACCTGATCAAGTCCGGGTATGGAATTTCATTTGTATATGAAGTACTTGCCAAAAGTGACCCGGATCTTGGGATTTTTACATTAAAGGGTGAGCCCATAGTCAGAGAATTTAATGTTATTTATCTGAAGCATGCGGATGTGAGGGAGAAGATGGAATGGTTTTTATGACCGCTTGCGTCTGTACTCGTTGGGAGTCATTCAAAATTGTTTCTTAAAAGCAGTTGGAAGATTAGAATACTGCCGATGAAATGATTTTCTATCTAAATTAATCGAAATTATCATCCACAAAAGTATATTGATTTCATTTTCTGCATATGCTATAATTGCCATAGGCAAAATGATAAAATTAAATTCATTGGTAACACAGCAAAAAGCCTCGGAGGTCGCATCTCCGAGGCTTTTTTATTCCGTTTTGGCAAGGGTGGCTTATTCCCCAGGCTGGCTACCAGCTACTATTTTCTATCCAGCCATTTGCAAATGTAATAGGTGATTACACCTGCCAGAATAGAAAGCATAAATGATAAAATTGTATCCATTGATAGCACACCCCCTTCCTGTACCTGTTTAGGGGTGGTAGCTTGGATATTATATCATAAATTTTTATAATATAATATATTTTTTATTATACAACTGCGCCGAAGTAATTTTCGGATTATCCAGCACTAATATTGAACTTTTTCAGAAATTTTCATTCTCAATATACAAAAGATCTCACATTCGATTATTTAAAAACAATTTCTTCAGTAATCCTTCCATGTGTCTTTGTATTCATGAACTCAATAGATAATTTGTAATTTCCCTTTCCACCAGTTGGTTTAATACTATTCTTATCAAATATACTTTTATAGGGAGAAATTGAATGAAAACCGTTTTGTTATTTTTATTTATTATGAGTGCAGATATGCACAGTTTGCGCTTTCATCTCGGTAATTGAATTGCCGAGGATTCCCGCTTATTATCCTAAAATTGTTATAATAAGAGTCCGTATGCAGAACTTTTGTATATAATAGACTAAGTGAATATCTGGAAATGAGATTAAAATGCCAGACCAGAAAATAGATAACCTTTTAAATCTTGCAATGGATGCAACACCACAGGAGCGTAGAAAGTCAGGAAATCTTAACATAGGATATGATCCTGCAACCAGGCTATGGGATGTGATCATAAAGTACAGCGGACCGGAAAGTGGTCTGGCTGGAAATGGAATTCAGGTAGTGCCATTGTTAGGCAGCTATGCAGTGGTAACTTTGCCGGAAAGTGAGATTGATGAGTATTCCCACAGAGTGCAGGTGGAATTTATGGAGAAACCCAAACGCTTGTATTTTGAATTGTTTCAGGCGAAGGGAGCGAGCTGCATCCGCACAGTGCAGACCGGCAGGAATGGACTGACGGGAAAAGGAATCCTGACAGGAGTTGTGGATTCAGGAGTGGATTATTTTCACCCTGATTTCCGAAATGCAGATGGGAGCAGCAGAATTTTACGTTTATGGGATCAGAGCATACAGGGAAATCCACCCCAGGGATATGTGACAGGAACTGAATATACGAAAGAGCAGATCGATGAGGCGCTTGCACTTGGAGAAAACCAGGGCAGGCGTCTTGTTCCATCTTCAGATTACAGTGGACATGGAACTTCCGTGCTGGGAATTGCAGCAGGAAATGGGAGGGCATCAGATGGGGTGAATCAGGGAGTTGCCTATGAAAGTGATCTACTGGTTGTGAAAATGGGAATTCCCAGAGAAAACTCCTTTCCCAGGACTACGGAGCTGATACAGGGGATTGATTATCTGGTGCGACAGGCATTGACTATGGGACGGCCAATGGCAATTAATCTCAGTTTTGGAAATAATTATGGATCCCACAAGGGAGATTCCCTTCTTGAAACATATATAGATATGGTTTCTTCCACAGGACGTCTGGCTATCTGTACAGGTACAGGGAACAACGGCAATCAGCCTCTGCATGAGGGAGGAACCCTGAAACAGGGACAGACCAGACAGATAGAATTATCTGTGAGCAGCAGGGAACCAACATTAAATGTGCAGTTATGGAAATCTTATGAGGATGAGATGAGTATTTATATTGAAAATCCATCCGGAAACCGGATCGGCCCCTTAGACGAAAAGCTTGGTCCTCAGAGGTACAGACTGGGAAATACAGATCTTTTAATCTATTATGGCAAACCTGGACCCTATCATCTGACACAGGAAATCTACATAGATTTCCTTCCTGGGAAAACTTATGTGGACAGTGGAGACTGGAAAATCATCCTAAGTGGAAAAAAGGTCAGAGGAGGGGAATATTACCTGTGGCTGCCGGGTGGAAATACTCTGAACAGAGGGACTGGGTTTTATGAACCAAGGGCATATGGGACTTTGACCATACCTGCCACAGCCCGGCGGGTTATTGCAGTTGGAGCATATGATTCGCTGGTTGACTCTTATGCGGATTTTTCCGGAAGGGGCAGCAGAATGCTGCCATATCTGAAACCTGATCTGGTGGCACCGGGAGTAAACATAGTTGCTCCCGTACCCGGTGGTGGTTACAGAACAGTAACAGGGACTTCCTTTGCAACACCCTTTGTCAGCGGATCCGCAGCATTGTTAATGCAATGGGGGATTGTAAATGGAAACGATCCCTACCTCTATGGGGAAAAAGTAAAAGCCTATCTCCGAAAAGGCGCCAGACCATTGCCGGGGTATGAGGAGTATCCCAATGAAGAGGTGGGATGGGGGGAGGACGTTATAATAAGGTTACATTGAAGAAAGTCAGTAAAATCAAGTGTTTCCGTTCATTTTCCCAACACAGAAACGAAGCACTTTCACCATGATTTTGAAGAAAATCTGCCCGGGTTGGATTCAAAATGATATGGAAAGAAAGACTTGTAGCAATGACGTAACATGAACAGCCGATTCTGTTACAGACAACATATTAAAACGAAAGAGAGGTCACAGGAATATAAAACTGACTTATACAAATAATTATCAGTTATCAAGGCCATAAGGCCAAATTATACCATGGGTCAGTTTTAAGCATTAAATCTGGATCAGTTTTAAGTGTAAATCAATAGCTGATAATCACTATGATTGGGAAAATACAAAAACCGATAACTACAGTTCAAAGAACTGTGTATTATCGGCTCTGCGTCTGGCGCTTTAATAACAGTTATATGGAATTGTTCAATGTTGATTAGACATTCTCTTTTGCACTTCGAACAAAAGAGTGGAAAATTTTTTAGTACAGTATCTTCTCGGATTTTGTCACGTGTTTTATTTCCGCAGACAGGGCAACGTACTCGCTCGACACTTACTTTTATTTGCACTTCTACTTTTTATTTTTTTCTTGAGTATCCTATAACACTAACAAAATACGATGCGACTACTATACCCAAAGCAAAAATAGTAATCAACATAGGATTTTTAACCAAATTTTGAGTAACGTATTTCATATCTTTTGATATTTTACTTACGAAAAAGATAACGAGAAGTGTGCAAATCATTCTCACATACTGAACACTCATATAGCCAAACCACTGTGCTATTGCTAAACATATAGAACACCATAAAACAGGTAATGCTATTGCAATGGCGATAGAAAAACCAAACTGGCTAAGTGTAAAATTATGATAAACCACATAACGAATGATATAAATGATAACTGTACCCATTATACTAATCGGAACAAGAAGCAAGCTAGTCAAATACTTACTGAAAATGATTTGGTACTTACTCATCGGCAAGGTTAATTCATATTGTTTCCATGAAGTCAATCCATCATAGGTCATGGTCATCATTAAGTGCATACCGATAAAAAGTGAAAAAAAAGCCGATGACATAATTGAGTAAACTTCATTCTCTCCGAAGAATGAAATTGCTATTACAAAAAAATACATTACAAAAATGACTTTTTTATTCATTTTCTTCATAAGCAATAAATCCTTAAAAACCAATCCTTTCATTTGACACCTCCTTTGATATAGAACAGCATAATGTCCTCAATAGAAGCATTATCAATAATTAGATTTTTGTATCTTTTTTTTGCAGCTACTTTGTCATGTATTAAGCATTCCACGCTAAGATTTGTTTCTCGACAACATACATAGTCATCTGGCGAAACAGTATTAAATTCTGATTTTTTACAGCGTATAATTCCATAATTATAAATAAGGTCATCTTTCTTTTCCTCAAAAATAATTTTTCCATTATGAATCAGAATTACATAGTCAGCAACCTTTTGTATGTCAGAGGTTATATGTGTAGAGAACAAAATAGAGTGTTCTTCATCTTGAATAAATTCTAAAAAAATATCCAAAATTTCATCTCGTACAACAGGATCTAACCCTGTTGTTGCTTCGTCTAAAATCAGAATCTGGGGTCTATGCGATAGTGCACAAATAATTGACAATTTCATCTTCATACCTTTTGAAAGTTGCCCTATTGATTTATTTAATGGAACATCAAGGCGTTTCATATATTCTTCAAACAAATTCATATCCCATGTTTTATAAGATCCCGAAAGGATTTGGGCAATATCTTTTGCATTTAAGACGGAATGGAATTTACATTCGTCAAAAACAACACCAATGTTTTCTTTATGCAAATAAGAATGATTTTGTTTACCCAATATTCTTATTTCACCCGTATCCAACTTCAACTGGTCTAAAATTAAATTGATAGTTGTACTTTTTCCAGCACCATTTTCTCCTATGAAACCCACAATACGTCCTGTAGGAACTGTAAATGAAATATGATCTAACATAAAATCATCAAATTTTTTAGTCACATTTTTTACAACAATACTGTTCTGTTCCATAATTCCACCTCTCATTCTTCAAAAAATAGTTTTAGAATATTAGCCATTTGCTCATAGCTGATACCATGGGTACGACCGATTATAGCAACCTTTTCTAAAAGTTCTTCCGCTATTCGTAGTTGTTCTTCTTGAATAAATTCTTTATTTGGTGATGCAACAAAACTACCTTTTCCCGATACGGTTTCGATAAACCCATCTCGAGTTAAATCTTCGTAAGCTCGTTGAACAGTAATAACACTTATATGCAGGTCTTTTGCCAGTGCACGCATGGAAGGCAGGGCTTCTCCGGCAGATAGGGTACCATTCATGATTAAACTCTTGATCTGCATAGCAATTTGTTCATAAATAGGCTTATCACTACTATTACTTATGATAATTTCCATTCTAATTTCCTCTCACCACCTTCTGATATATGCGTACTTATACGATATGTACAGTGTATATGATAGTGTCAGAAATGTCAATAAAGTAATCCTGCAATTCATTAAAATATACCATATAAAGTTTTCAAAAAAATCAGCGTAATCCAACCTGTCAACTGGCATAATAAGGTTTTTTCTTTGTGCAAATCAGCACGATAATGATAGGATGAGCGATGATGAATTAGAACTTCTGGCTCCATGGAAAGAAATCGTCAAAAATGAAATCGAACGTTGTGCAAACGAATCAAATCGATCATATGTGAATTGTCAAGGTGCTCTGGCTGCTGAAAAGTAGCCGGGGATTTTTTCTATCATATCTAAAAATTAAGCGCTTATCATATATTCAGATTGACAGTGAAGTAGTTGCTAAAGAATATCCAGATAAGGTGATGCATTTGAGAAAATTGCAGGTATAGGACAACTGATACAAAGAATATGTTGGAAAAGAGGTGAGCATCATGGTGAATCAGTCAGTAATAGATTCCAGTGTTGATCTGGAGCAGTTAAAGGACATTGAGGATTTAATTCCTGATATGGATAAAGCTATTTCTGAGAAAGTGGAAACTTTTCTGGATAAATCCGGCGATCAGCCGTATGCTCACATGAATGAAGGATATGTGGTGGTCGTGGAGATGACAGGAGAAATGGATGCCACAGATGCCATTAGTGATTATCTAAGAAAAAGAACGGAGTTGATGTATTAGATGCAAGTCTTGAAAAAAATATCTTGCGAAGCTACAGATGTTATGTTGATGTGAAGTCAAGGAAAATGAATGTGGTACATGGTTTCTGACTTCAAATTCATAACTGTTCAGTACCTTCACAGTTATGAGTCAAAATCCATTAGAAATCGCTTGCAGCGATGGGATTTTGACTTATATGTCTCGGGATTTTGTCATTAACATGACAAAACGCCTCGCGGAATAGTGGAGTGCTGGATTGTGTTGATAATCAATGTGAATAAGTAAGTTGGGAGCGATGTAAAATGGAACAGATGCAAATGAATATGCCAGATATATACGATGCTGCATTGTATCTTCGATTATCGAAAGACGATATGGAAGAGGGCAGTGCGAAGTCAGAGAGCAATAGCATTGCAAATCAGAGAGAGTTACTTCGGAGCTTTGTAAAAAGCCAGCCGGATATTCAGATCTTTGATATATATGTGGATGACGGATACTCAGGTGGAAATTTTGACCGACCTGAGTTTAAACGAATGACAACTGACATAGAAGCTGGAAAAGTAAATTGCGTGATTGTAAAAGACTTATCCAGATTCGGAAGAGAATATATAGAAGCCGGGCGATGGATCGAAAAGACCTACCCGGCTTTAAATGTGCGTTTTATTTCAGTTACAGACCAGTTTGACAGTAAAACAGCAGATTTTTCAGAAAAGTCATTTGTTGTTCCAATCAAAAATTTTGTAAATGAAAGCTATTGCCGGGACATTTCCGGTAAAGTGCGAAGCCATCAGAAAATTAAACGTGAAAAAGGTGAATTTATTGGAGCATTTGCCCCGTATGGTTACTGCAAAGATTCGGAGAATAAGAACTGTCTGGTGATTGATTCTTATGCAGCGGATATTGTAAGAAAAATATTTTCATGGAAAATTGATGGATTCAGTCTTGGAGCAATCGCAGAAAAATTGAATGTACGTTATGTGCAGTCACCAAAAGAATATAAAAAGGCAAATGGCGAGAATTATAATTCTGAATTTCACAGTTCAGATACACCGAAATGGTCGGCAGTGCAGATCAAAAGGATTCTGACCAATGAAGTCTATATTGGAAACATGGTACAGGGCAAGCAGGAACGAATCAGTTATAAGGTAAAACAACGTCTGGATAAGCCAGAATCAGAGTGGGTGAAAGTAGAAAATACGCATCCGGCAATTATCAGGCAGAATGATTTTGATGTGGTTCAGAAGCTGCTTCAATATGATGGCAGGGCATCGAAAACATCAGACAGTGCAAACTTTTTTTCAGGTTTTGTATTTTGCGGAGATTGCCATACACCGATGATACGCAGGGTAAATCAGTATAAGGGAAAGAAAAAAGCCTTTTATATTTGTCAGACAAAAAATAAAGGTGGAGATTGCACCAGACACAGTATTCCGGAAGAGGTGCTGAAAAGGATTGTATTGAAAGAGATTCAGGCATATACGGCACTTTTCGTAGACTATCAGATGATTATGGAAGAACTTTGTGAAATGAAAGTCAGTTACGATCAGGTAATCGGTTATGATACGCAGATTAGTAAGTTGCAGGAAGAATATAACCGTTATTACAGCCTGAAAGCGTCTTTAAGTGATGACTTGAAAGAGGGACTGATCAGTAAAGAGGAGTTCGATGATTTTCGGGAAAGTTACGGAAGAAAATGTGAAGAACTGGAGCAGATGATTGAAAATCAGAAAAAGCTGGTGAAGCAAATGTTTGAGGGTGGAGTGTCTGCAACTGTTCAGTTGGAGGACTGGAAGAAATCACTGGAAATCAAAGAACTGGATCGCACATTGCTGGCACTGACCGTAGATAAAATCTATATTTATGAAAACAAACAGATCAAAATTCATATCCGTTATCAGGATACGATTGAGAAAATGAAAGTCATAAGACGGTTTTATGCGGAACACCGGACAGAGTGCAGGAAAGAGGTGAGATAAATGGCAAGGACAGCAAAAAGATATAAGAAGAAGGCAGAGAAGAAAGTTCTTGGAATTTCGGTATGTATGGCTGCAATTTATGCCAGATTATCCGTAGACAGTGATGAAAAAAAGTCAGAATCTATTGAAACACAGGTTACGCTGATAAAAGAGTTCATTCAGAAGCACAATGAAAATCCGAACAGAGAGTATGAGATTGCTGTATATGATATTTATTCTGATTTGGGAAAAACCGGAACAAATTTTGACAGACCGGGATTTGAACGGATGATGAATGATGTCAGGGCAGGTAAAATAAATTGTATTCTGGTAAAGGATTTCTCACGATTTGGAAGAAATTATATCGAAACCGGAAATTATTTGGAAAAGATTCTCCCTTTTATGAAAGTGCGGTTTGTTTCTGTTTGTGACAACTATGATTCATTTGCACCGGGTGCTAAGAATCAGGAATTATCCATGAATATCAAGAATTTGGTGAATGATGCTTATGCAAAAGACATTTCTGCAAAGGAACGGGCAGCAAAACGTATTGCACAGAAGAACGGTGAGTATGTGGGATCTACAGCTCCATACGGATATTGTGTGGAAAAGGTAAATGGAATTTATAAGTTGATTGTGGAACCAGAAGCTGCAAAGATTGTCCGCAGGATTTTTGAAGAGTATGCTTCAGGAGATGGGATACAGAGCATTATTGACAGGCTGTTTGAAGATGGGGTACATCGGATTTCGGACTATAACCAATATCATCATGTGTACTGTCAAGATGGAGAGAATCTTCATCAGTGGGGAAATTCTTCGATACGTGCGGTTTTAAATCGAAATAATTATTATGGTGATCTGGTTCAGAGAAAATATGAATCCAGATTTCAAAGAGGTGAAAAATGGTGTGATATACTGGATGAAAGCCAGTGGATTATTACGCCAAATGCCCATGAGCCGATTATCAGCCGAGAACTGTTTGACAAAGCACAAGTCAGGTTAAAAGCAGCACAACAGAAAACAACAAAAACTACGGCAGGATGGGAAGAGGATGAAAGAGCATTTTATAATGTATTCTATTGTGGAGACTGCAAGCGGAAAATGTGTACACGCAGATACAGAGGCAATGTGTATTATTTTTGCAACGCTGCTCAGTATCGGGATGAAAGGAAATGTAGTCATAAATCTATCTCTGAAGAAAAATTGCAGAAAATTGTCCGCTCGGAGCTGACCAGACAGTTTCAGTTATCTGGCTTACGGAAAAAGGATATGTCTGCTATAAGCAATGCGGTATTTCTTTCCAAAATCAAAGAAATTCAAACAGAGATTAGGAAACTGGATGCAGATATGGAAAAACGTTCAGAAAAACTGGCACAGGCATTCATGCAATATAAAGAGGGTGAACTTTCCAAAGAAGCCTATATAGAAATGAAAGATGACCGTAATAACTGGAAAGCATTCTGCGAAGAGAGAAAGAGAACTCTGGAGCATACCATACAAAAGCTGGAAAAACAGCAGAAAGAAGAAGCAAGATTTTTACGAAGCCTGCTGGAACTGGATGGGACAACCAGAATCAATGCGGAACTTGCAGAAGGCTTGATTGAAAGTATGTATCTATATGGTGATGGAAAACTGGAAATCAACTTCGGGTTTAAGGGGGCGGTAGAACATGAGTGATCAGAAACTGATTATTGGATATTACCGCCTTTCCATGGAAGATGACTCAGAGGGAGAAAGTAACAGCATTATTAATCAGAGAAAACTGGTAAAAGATTATATTTCCAATATCCCGGAACTGGCTTCTATGTCATTTCAGGAGTTCTACGACGACGGATATTCTGGTTCCAGTATGGAGCGTCCGGCAATTAAGCAGGTTCTGGAACTTGCTAGGGAGAATAAAGTGCAGTGTATTGTGGTAAAAGATTTTTCACGTTTTGCCAGAAACTATATTGAGATGGGAACTTATCTGGAACAGATTTTTCCATTTCTGGGAGTACGATTTATTTCTATCTCAGACCGATATGATTCTAAAGATTATAAGGGAAAGAGTTCGGATATTGAAGTACAGTTTAAAGGACTGATAGCAGATTTTTATGTGAAAGACCAGTCCGTAAAGGTAAAAGCGGCAGTCAGTACCAGACGAGGAAAAGGTGAGTATTGCTGTGGCTCTGCACCGTATGGGTATCGAATCAATCCTGAAAATAAGAAAGAACTGGTGATTGTGGAGGACGAAGCGGAAGTAATCCGCAGAGTATTTGAACTGACCAATCAGCGGTATTCCAAGATAGAGATTTGCCGGTTATTCAATGAAGAGGAGGTATTGACTCCCTTGCAGTCCATGAGCAGACGACAGAAATCAGACAGCAAGAAAGCTGCCTTAAGAGGATTGCAGTGGACGAGTGATATGATACGGAAGATTGTGGATGATAAAACTTATATAGGCTGTATGGTCTATGGAAAGACAAAGATTCCAGATCCCGGAACTGGGAAAGAAGTACCAGTGCCGAGAAATCAGTGGAAAGTGATGGGAAATCACCATGAGCCGATCGTATCAAAAGAAGTTTTTGAAAAAGCACAGTCCCTGCAGATCAGATACACAAAGAAAAGTAAATTTGACAGGGAAACAACACTGTTAGGTGGCTATGTGAAGTGTGGAAATTGTCGCAGAAGTCTGACTTCAAGCAGTCCGGTTCATGGTCATATCCTTTATAGCTGTGCTTACAGTAAAGGAAAAGAAGATACAGGATGTTTTGCAGGGAAAGCTGATAACAAAATGCTGGAGTATATCGTACTGGCAGAAATAAAGGCTTACTTACGTCAGAACATCAGCCAAGAACAGATGCAGCAATCCATGAGAAAACAGCATGAGGACAGTATAGAAGCCTATAAGACGGAAAGTGCAGATTGTGAAAAGTGTCAAGAACAAATAAAAATCCAGAACCGCCAGAACTATGAGAAGTATCACGAGGGACAGATGAATCAGAAACAGTTCATGGAAGCAAAGAAGCAGTTGGAAGAAGAAAGAGAACGACTGCAGAAACGTGTACAGGAACTGGATGAACTGATAAACGGAGAGAAAGAAATTCTGATGAAAAAAAATGTTCCGGTGGAGCAGATGTTGAAGTATTTAGGCTATGAGAAGTTGACACGAGAAATGCTGGAAGAATATGTGCAGGGAATATATGTGTATGATGACGGGAGAGTGGAGCTGGAATGGAGGGCACTTAAATTAGCACGATGACAATATTTAATGTGCTATGGTAGAATAAATATAGATTTAGATAATGTTTTTATGTTGAAAGAAAGGTGAGAACATGAATATGAATTATATTAGAGAAATTGCAGAAGCTTTGTCTGAGAATCATGCTGCATTGATGGTAGGGGCTGGATTTTCAAAAAATGCTGAAAAGGTTTCTATTACAGATAAAAAATTCTTAAATTGGAATGAGCTTTCTGATTTGTTTTATGAAACAGTTTATGGGAAAGAAGGGCCAGGGAAGCAATATAATAGTTCTCTGAGGCTTGCTCAGGAGGTAGAGATTACGGTAGGACGTCCCAAATTGGAAAAAATAATTAAAGATGCAGTACCGGATTTGGAATACGCTCCTTCTGAAGTGTATGTGAAGTTAATGGAAATGCCATGGAAGGATGTATTCACTACAAATTATGATACTTTATTAGAGCGTGCAGCAGATAAGGTAACAAACCGTCGATATAATGTTGTCATTTGCCAAGAAGATTTAGTCAATAGTAACAATGCTCCCAGAATTTTAAAATTACATGGTTCGTTTCCATCATACCGTCCATTTATAATTACCGAAGAAGATTATAGAACATATCCAGTGAAGTTTGCTGCAATGGTTAATACAGTTCAGCAAGCATTATTAGAGAATGTATTTTGCATGTTAGGTTTTTCTTGTGAGGATCCTAATTTCATAAAGTGGATTGGATGGATACATGATAATCTTGGAAAGAGTAGCTCGCAAAAGATATATATGGTATCAGTTACTCATATTGCTGAGGCAAAACGTAAATTACTTTTTGAACGTAATATTATTGTTATTGATTTACAAGAACTATGGCCAGACAAAAATATTGGTGATAGATTGAATTCTTTTTTAGAAGAATTAAAATTAAGAGTGGAAGAAAAGCGGAGAAAAGATAATTGGTTTGATTTAAGACAGTTGCATTTACAGTATGATACTGATTTTGTGAAAAAAACAGAAATAATGAAAAAATTAAATGAATCATATCCGGGTTGGATTTTTTTACCGTGGAAAATGAAAAATAAGGTAAGTTATGTATTAAATGAACTCGATAATATGAATGAATTTGAACATATTTCATTCACAGATCAAGTAAACTATATGTATGAATATGTAAAGTTTATGGATATCGCAGGAAGACCGATTCTTTCTCAGGTAGTGGATCAGTTTTTGAATGTATTGGAGAAAAAAGAAGGGGATGAACTAGTTGACAGTTTTGGAACAGAATTAGAATACAAAGAACAAGTAATATATTTGCATCTCTTACGTTCTTATAGAGAGTTGGCAGAATGGGAAAAGTATGAAGCATGTCATGAAAAAATAAAAGATGCATATTTAGACTATGATAATAAGCAATTTTTATATGCGTGCGATTGTCGGAAACAGCTATTTAGATTTCAAGCTGAAAAATTAGCGGGAATGCTGGATTCGTGGAATTTGGTAAACGGTGATATGTACTGGCCTTTGGTTAAAGCCAATATGTATGCACTTATTGGAGAAATATCAAAAGCGGATGCAATCCTATCGGATGTACTTACATTGGTGAGGAAACAGTTGGTCAAAGCAAGTGGAAACGAATATTTGTCTTCGATAGAAGAAAGTATTGTATCATTAATTAATTTTATCAGACAAGGAAATATTGTAGATGAGACAGAAGAATGTATACATGAAAGTGATGTATCTTGGTGGAATGAAAATGATAAGTATTGTTTATATTTAAATACAGAAGAAAAAGGTAATAAGAGTTTTGAAACAAAAGATAATTTCGATTTGTCCTCTACATATACAATGCATATGGGAAGGGATAATTCAAATGTGTTTTATGCACTGGAATATTTGAGGTTTCTAGAACAAACAGGTCATCCATTTCGGTTGCAGAATGTTACTAATACTAAAGGATTACACAGCACAGTAAAACTATTAGCACCATATTATCCACACTGGTGCCTTATGCAAATTTTAATAGCACAGGATAATAAACATATAGATTTAATGTTTGGACGAGTTAAGTTGTATGAGTTATCACAAAAAGAAGTTGATGATATTGCGAAAGAATATTTAAGAATATTTCAGATTGTGATGAAAAATGTTAAGCCAGAGAATTTCTTTTTTGCAAAGTCTATATATGAGCAGTCAGCAGTAGTTCTTCCAGATATTATAGCGAGATTATGTTATAAATGTTCAATTAATATATTGGATGAAATTTTCGATTCAATTCTTGATTTGTGCTTAAGTAATGTTCGAACAAATTTCAAGGGTATTCGAAAAATATTTAAAGGATTGTTTGAAGCATTTTCACTTCAAGATCAAGAAAATCGAATCGAGAAAATACTACAATTTCCGGTGGATGTAGATCGAATGAGTGATTATTGCGATCCAATAGTATTTATATCAAAACCGAGAGAAAAATATGTGCTTGATATTGAAATATATAACAGGATACTTTTCCAAATTAAACAAACAATAAAAGAAGCAGAAAATGAAAAAAGACAAGCTGCAGTGAATCGTTTGGTTATACTTGCACAAGTTATTATACTAAATGAGGAGGATTTGAGATATTTATGTAAGGTATTAGAAAAAGAAGAAACACTAGAAAATAAGTCTATATTATATGTGTTGGATAAACAAAAGTATGAGAAAAATAAAAAAGAAATATTTGAAGATACATTAAAAAGAATGAAATCAGATTCAAAAAATACGCAAATGTTTTCGGCTGGAGGAAATAATTATAGAGACTTAATAGGAATTCTTAATGATATAGATATTAGTAAAATTAATTTGGAAGAAGCGTTGGAAGTGCTGACGAATTTAGTGAAAACTAACCAATCATGGGTTGAGAGAAATCAACCAAATGCTAGTGAAAGAATTCGTCAGAGCTTTTTAATTGTCATGGGATTGATTATTTTACGTGAGAGTAAAAATATTGATTTATCCGAGACAGAAAAAGAAAAGGTGTATGCATATTTTGAAGCTTTAAGCGAGCTGTATAAAAATTCCATTGCAATTGACATGATAGAAGCATGTTTTGTTGATGATAGCAAATTTTATTTTGAAGATTTTCAAAATAAAATTTGGTTAAGTAATGAGCAAGAGTTGGGGTTGATTAAAGATTTTTATGATGTACTTTATATAAATGATTTTAAGTTACAAAACAATGACATGTTGTTGAAGTGTTCAAATATGCTTTTTAGGATTTCGATATATAGAGTGATAAGTAGTGAAATACTTCACAATATGGCTGCATTGAAATTGTGTTATGCAATAATAAAAAATGAAATTGTTTTAAAAACAGAAATACAGACTTTACTTGTATGTTTGCTAAAGCTTCAAGATGAGACGGTAATAAAACAAACAGATTCTGAACAAGAAGCTTTGTATAAATTAAGATGTCGAATAATATCTTGCAAGATTGCGAAAGAACTGTATGTAAGAGGAATAAAATCTGATATTGTAGATGGGTGGAAAAGAATTAGTGAGAATAAAAATGAATTTATAGAAATAAGAAATGTTGTTTTTGATACTACAGGAGATGAGTAAATATTATTGTTGAACTCTTATACTGTATGACAATGACATGACATCCTAGAGACAATTAAGTATTGTTGAGAGCATACCATACGCTACTTGAAGAGAATGTGATAAGTGGAGTTGTTGAAAAAGAAAAGTGCATATGTTACTATTAAAATGGATATAATTCATGAGAAACAAAAGAATAATTAAAGTATAAAAAGCGTATATTTGGGGAAATATATAAGAGCAATATGTACGAGAAGGGAGACTGGAATGAATAAAAAATGGACACTCCATGTTGAAAATTTTGCAAAAATAAAAAGTGCGGATGTTACTATTGCACCGTTGATGTGTTTTGTGGGTGATAATAATAGTGGAAAAAGTTATTTAATGAGTATATTATGGGGGATTTTAACATTAGGAAAAGATATTTTTCCCAAGAAGCCTTCAGAAGCCAGAGTATATAAACAGTGTGAAGATTGGTTAAAAGCACATATCAATACAGAGATTGAATTATCTGAGAATGATATGGAACTATATATAAATTGGTTTAATGAATTGTTAAATACTCAAAAAAAGTCTTTAGTTAGAAAGATTTTTAATTACGATGTTGAGGTTGAAAAATTAAAGATTACTAATTATGAAAGAACTAAACCTATTAAAATTGTCTGGGAAAAATCAGGATCTAGATATTCTGTAACAAACAATTATATTAAATTTCCGGAAGTAGATTTACCTAATAGGGATGAGTTGCTTCGGATGAATGCGTATATTTGTTGGAATTTATTAATGGAGGGTATTGCTGCTCCACTATATACACCAATTGTAAAGGGAAGAAGAATTGGCGAGCCAATTTATCTTCCGGCTTCGAGAACAGGCTTTATGCTTACATACTCGCAGCTGATTGAAAATTCGTTACAAATTAGTTTTTCGGCAGAATTACATGAAAATACAAGTACTCTTACACTTCCATATGTAGATTTCTTACAGCTGATAACGAAGTTTGAAATTAATAAAAAAGATAGCAAAAAGTATTCAGGCATAATTGAATATATTGAAAAAAATATGACAAAAGGAAATTTGTCAGTAAAAAAAGATATGTTACCAGTTATCCAATATCAGCCGGAGGGAAGTGATAAAGAAATTCCATTGTATGTTGCATCATCTATTGTTTCGGAAATTTCACCATTACTTTTGGTACTGAAATCCGGCATTAATTTTAAAGCAATGATTATTGAAGAACCAGAAGCACATTTACATCCAGAGTTACAACAAAAAATGGCTAGACTGATTATTAATATGATGAATTTGGGTATACCGGTATGGATTACTACTCATAGCGATACCATTTTGCAACATATAAATAATATGATGAAATTAAAAAATCATGTACGAAGCAATGAGTTGCAGCAGGAATATGGATATAAAAAGGAAGATCTTCTTTCTAGAGAAGATATTCAAATGTATCAGTTTGTTACGGAAAATAGTGGGAAAACAAGATTGATACCATTAGAGGCAACAAAATATGGATTTGTTGTTCCAACATTTAATAATGCTCTTGAAAAAATAGTTGAGGAAGTATACGCATTTCAGGAGGACTGATAAATGATTGAAGAACGGATACAGTATGGAATTGATAATTTTTTAGAAGATAATTTTTTCCTGCCCTTTAGCAATTCCTATTGTTTAGAGGAAAAAAGTGAGACAGGAAGAAGCAAATTGCACGTAGATGTACAAGGGGATAATTTATGTAGTGAGGATTATGACCATAAAGGAAAGTGCAATTTTCTTAAGAAAGAAAGTCCATTTAAATTAAGAAGAAGTGTTGATCATGTTTTGCTTCAAAAAAAGGAAGAGAAATGGATATTGCATCTTATTGAAATGAAGAGTAAGGTTGATAACAAAAAATGGCATGAAATAAAACAAAAAATACGTGCTAGTTATTTTAATGTTCGTGCATTGGAAGGGGTATTGGGAATACATATTGATGAGATTAGGACATATACAACGTATGAGAGTACTGGATTTTGGAATACAGATAGAAGTGAAGATCCTAAAATAATGGTTGCACCTTTAGGAAAACCAATGCCACCAGCACCAGAGAAAGAATGGGAAAATAATATTATTAGCGTAGATGTTGGCGCTGTGATGAAGTTTCAACATGTTGCAGTTAAGATGCAGAGAACAGAAGAGGGAGATAAGCTAATAGGAAATTTGCGTATTTGCTGATTTGAGAATTCTCTGTACTGTTGCTTGCATAGAATGGATAATATTAAGTTTTGTGACAATAACGTTACATCCTCCCCACCCACTTTGTGACAATTATATAACGTCCTCTATACAGAAATATGCGGTTTTAAGCCATTTTCTTGGCAAAAAAGCCGCATATTTTTTGTAGCAATGACTTGACATCCTCGGGGCGATTATGTCTTGCAGAAAGTATTCCATTATAGTTGAAAAATAAGCCTTTTCGTGAAAAACAGTCGTATGTCTGTTATTATCCGGAAAATTTATCACTGTAATGAATATGCATATCTTCCCAGTCCATGAATAATACATAGAACACCCTTTCGTATTGCTGGCTTTCTACGATTCTTCCGTGATCGAGGACAGAAAGATAGGAGCCGTCAGCTTTTCGGAGGTGAAAGTGAATATAGTCATTTTCATTACCACTATCAATCTGTTCCCAGATGCTGGATTCTATCTGTTTCTGTTCATCTTTCAGGATCAGGTTGTGGAAGCGCTTATTGGTGAGTCTGAAGAGCTCGTCCATATCTTTATATCCGGTCATATGAAGGAACTCATGGTTTGCATAAAAGAGTTCGTCATCGTCTTTGTCCGCTCTGTATATGATAAATGCACCCGGAAGGTGTTCAGAGATATCTTTAAATGCGAATCCCAGTTGTTTACGGATTCCGGACTGAAGACCTTCCCTGTAGGCCATACACCCGTTTTTTCCGTGAAGTTTTATTTCATAAAGGGCTGCATCTGCACAGCGCATAAGCTGTGAACGGCTGGCTACAAATGTGGGATATTCCGCATATCCCAGAGAAATGTTGAATGACTGTTCTTTTCCCCTGTATGAGAATGCCTTTGGAAGTCCGGTAAATTGCTGCAGCAGTTCTTTTGCATCTTCACAGGTATAATTTTGTAAAAGAATACAGAATTCATCCCCGCCGTTTCTTCCCAGTAATGCATCAGATGGAAAAAATGTTTTCATGCTGTCTGCCAGACTCTTTAATGCTTTGTCTCCATAGGCGTGGCCATATATCATTAATAAACTTAAAATCATCGATATCAAGGAGTGCAGCCACAAAATGTGCTTTCGGATTTTTATCCATCATCTTTTCTGCTGATTCGTCAAATCCATAGCGGTTGTAAATACCTGTAAGAGAATCCGTGCGTGCCAGTATCTGAAATTTATTTTTGTTTTCGTTTGATACCAGCCATACCCTGATAAGTCCCGACAGAAGTAAGATGATGACAGTAAATATTATACTGGCTTTTGCTATTAATAAATTGTCTTGCCATCCGCTTTCAGGAGTTACTTCAAACTTCCAGTTTTCTTTCCCTATGGTAAAATCATAAGAAACCGGCTGCGTTATCTGACCATCTGACTGGTAAACGGTTTTATAAGTGTCACTCCAGGGAGTTTCTGTTTTGGAAAGTCTGTACTCATATCTAAAACCTGAAAGTGCATGGATCGAGTCGGAAAAAATATCAGGAACACGCAGGATAACAATGGTAAATCCCCAGAAATACGCCTGTCCGTGCTCATCATTCAGGTAGACCGGATTGCGAACAGCAATTCCATAGCTGCCCTGTTTCAATTCAAAGGGTCCCTGTGTAATGATTGTATGGTTGTCTCTTGCATAACAGGAAATTCTGCCACGGTCTTTATCATGGAGCAGATCAATTTTACCTGCCCCATTTCCCTCAGCAGGATAAATATCTGTTACAACACCGTCCGGAGCAAGCTGTACACTTTCAATAGAATCAGATATAAGATTTTCTGCAATCGTATCAAATTGCTTGATATCTCCATTTCCACTGATCAGAACCTGTTTCAGAGTATCTGTGATCGCAATTCCATTTGTAATTTCATTTTTAATACGTTCGCCGTAGGTTGATACATTTAATTGTGCGGTTGTGCGTCTCTGCCATTTTTCGTGAGTGTCTGTTTTGTATACGATGAAACCAACAAGGCACATGCTCAGTAAAAAAACGATAAGAGGCACAAGATTTTTTTTCTTCACCTGTTTCACCTCATTTTTATCGGATATTTTTATGATGGAATATTACAGCACAGAAATGAAAAAACGGAATGAATTTTTTTCAAAACACAGGTACAAAAACATAGGCAAAATCAGACAAAAGTTTCTTAAAGTGAAAATGTTGTAGGTATGAGGAAAACATGTTATGGTATGTATACAATGCGTAAAGAGGAGCAGAAAAAATGAAGTACGAACATATCACAGAGGGCCGTTTCATAGATCGTCCTAATCGGTTTATTGCACATGTGGAGATCAATGGGCAGGTGGAAACGGTTCATGTAAAGAATACAGGCAGGTGCAGGGAGCTTCTGATCCCGGGTACACAGGTTTTTCTGGAAAAGAGCAGCAATCCGGCGAGAAAGACAGCCTATGATCTGATCTGCGTAAATAAAAAGGGCAGGGGCCTGATCAATATGGATTCTCAGATTCCCAATAAAGCAGCACTGGAGTGGGTAAAGGCAGGACATCTTTTTCCGGAAAAGGTTCAGGTAACGCCGGAGAAGACCTATGGAAATTCCAGATTTGATCTTTACGTCTGTTCAGAGAAACGTAAGGCTTTTATAGAAGTGAAAGGTGTCACTCTGGAATCTGACAATATAGCACGATTTCCTGATGCACCTACAGAAAGAGGTGTGAAGCATCTGAAGGAGCTGATCCATTGTATGCAGGAAGGATACGAAGCTTATCTGCTTCTGGTGATCCAGATGAAGGGAGTTGACAGGTTTGAGCCCAATTGGGGGACTCATCGGGAATTTGGAGAAACATTACAGGAAGCGGAAAGGGCAGGAGTGCATATTCTGGCCTATGACTGCCTGGTAGAACCTGACAGAATGGAAATTCATGATCCGGTACCTGTATGCCTTGCTTCTGACTGGAAATAAAAAAGTATTCCCGCAATCAGCAGGTCCTATTCAAAATTCCATTGCCGCAGGCAATCTGGAATGAATTTTGGCTACGTTACTGTGAACAGTAACGTGTGTTTTATACTTCAGAGCAGTAAATAATTGTAGACATGAAAGTATATGAAATGTATAATATGTATCAGAAGTTTTGTTGACAGATTTATAGGCAGATCAGTCAAAAACCTGAGATGACTATGAAAAAAGTTCCTGTAAAAGTTTTTTACGTGGAACTTTTTTTGCATCGTTTCGATGTTTATCCGAATCGGATAAGCCCTCTGCTTCAATTGAGGAAAGATGGCCACTTATATGGGAACCGACACGCAGATTACGAAACAGTAATAAATGGAAAGGAACTGGATATGAGAAAAAATCGAAAGAATGACTCCCATACCCGCAGAAAAAGAATTTTTATTGCAGCACTTCTTCTGGCAGGCAGTCTTATACCGGGAGGATGTGGAATAAAGAAAGAGAAAACATCGGACAGTGAACTGCCGGAGATTGTTATCGGAATAGATTATTTTGAACCTTACAGCTATCAGACGAGTGATGGCGAGTATAAAGGTATTGATGTGGAACTTGCAGAGGAAGCCTTTCAGAGGCTGGGTTATCAGCCTGAATTTGAGAAGGTTGTCTGGGAAGATAAAGAGAAACTTTTGTCAGATGGAACAATAGACTGTCTGTGGAGCTGCTATTCCATGAATGAAAGAGAAAACAAATATCAGTGGGCAGGACCGTATATGTACAGTCGTCAGATGGTGGTTGTAAGAGCCGAGAGTGAAATCCGGACACTTCAGGATCTGAAAGGGAAGAGGATTGCAGTTCAGGCGACCACAAAAGCAGAAGATCTCTTTCTTCATAATATAGAATCAAATCTTCCGCAGGCAGAACAGGTGAACTGTTTTTCTTCGTCGAATGAGCTTTATGCTGCACTTAGAAAAAATTATGCAGATGCGATTGCGGGACATGAGGCAATGCTTGGCAGTCTGATACAGGATGGCAAGGGCGCTTACCGTATGCTGGAGGAAAGTCCTTATAAATCAGAACTTGGAATTGCTTTCAAAAAAGGAACTCACGAAGAATTGGCAGAAAAGCTTGCAGAAACGCTTACAGAGATGCAAAGTGAAGGGATTACAGAAAAAATAGTTACAAAATACGGATTGGATGCGGACGAAACTCTGCCGGGAGGAGAAAGTAAATGAGCAGACAGATAAGAAGGCAGATACCGCAGAAACAGAAGAAAAAGAGGGTCGACAGAAATGTGTGTTTGCTTGTGTTTATTCTGATTTTTTCCGGAATACTGACTTTTCTTCTGCTGACAGCGAGAGATAATAGCAAGCTGAACAGTACTCTGGATGAGACCTTTGATTTTGTAAAAAACCGAATTGAAAGTTATGAGATTTATAACACCAATGATCAGGTGAAAAGCCTGGTACGTCTTTTGGACAAAACAACAGAATTAAGCAGAGTCATAGAACAGGAAGGAAATCTCAGTACAGAAATGCTGGACGAATATGCCAGGGAACAGCGCCTGACAGGAATCCTTGTACTGGATCAGAATCTGAAGGTGATAGAACAGAATGCAAAAGATGGAGATACTATGCCGCTTTGGCAGAAGCTGATCAAAAGTGATTATGTACGTGATATTGCAGAGCATCCGGAAAAGACTTATACCACCCGTCTGAGAAATAAAGGAAAGATCTATGATTTTGCGGCAGTGGCAAGACAGGATGCGGCAGGTATCCTGATCACATATGCGCAGAAGGAGGAAGTAAATGAGCTTAATGGAGATCTGACGATGGCATCGTTATTTTCTGACTTTCCTTTTGAGATGAATGGAAGTGTTGTGATCTGTGATGATGATAAGGTTGTCAGTACAAACAGACAGGAGCTGACTGCCCGCTCTATAGAAGAAGCAAAAAGTCAGTATAAAAATAAATTTGAGGCAGATGAGAATGGAATTGTCCATCTTCGTTCAGAGACAGGAAACTGGTTCGGACGTCGGGAGAAGATCAAAGACTACGATGCATATATCTTTTTCCCGGAAAGTCAGGTGTACATCACACGAAATATTATATGTGTGATTTATGTGCTGCTTGCACTGCTTCTTTTCTTACTTTATCGGGTGAACAGGAGCAGAACAGAAAAGAGAAGTATCCTTCAGGACCAGAAAAGACTTCGGGTGATCAATGCACTGGGGCATGCATATGCCTCTATTTCTCTTGTGAATCTAAAAACAGAGGAAATCGAAATCCTGAAATCTTCAGGAAATATGAAGCCGGATCAGAATGGGGATATGCTTTTCAAAGCGCATCAGGAAGAACTTATAAGGCAGGTGATTGCAGAGCCATTTCAGAAGGCATACTGGGAATTTGTCGATATAAGTACAGTGGCAAAACGTCTGGAAGAACGTGAAACGCTGAGTTTTACAGCTCGGACAGTGGATGAAAGATGGATGACAATGATCATTGTGCCACAGGGATATGATAAAGATGGGAAATTGTGTACAGTTCTGGTTGCAATCCGTGATGCGACAGAAGAAAAAGAACGTGAGATTGCGCAGGATAGGAATCTGAGAAATGCACTTGCGGCTGCGGAACATGCGAACAGGGCGAAGACTGTGTTTCTGAATAATATGTCTCATGATATCCGCACGCCGATGAATGCGGTCATTGGATTTACTGCGCTTGCGACAACACATATTGATAATAAGGAGCTTGTTCTGGATTATCTGAAAAAAATCCATATATCCGGTCAGCATCTGCTCAGCCTGATCAATGATGTGCTGGATATGAGCAGAATCGAGAACGGTTCCGTACGGATTGAATATACAGTTGTACACCTGCCGGATATCCTGCATGACTTAAATACAATTATACAGGAATCTGTACATTCTAAACAGCAGGAGTTTTATATTGATACACAGGATATACTCCATGAAGATATCATTACCGACAAGCTGCGCCTGACGCAGGTGCTTCTGAATATCAGCAGTAATGCTGTGAAATTTACACCGGTCGGGGGTACGGTTAATATTCGTGTTTCTGAGAAATCATGCAGAAGAGACGGATATACAACAGTGGTATTCAGTGTCAAGGATGATGGAATCGGGATGTCACCGGAGTTCAGGGAGCAGGTGTTTGACTCGTTTACAAGAGAACATACCGTTACGGAAAATGGAATCGGAGGAACCGGTCTCGGAATGGCAATCACCAAAAACATTGTGGATATGCTGGGCGGTACGATTCATGTTGAAAGCGAAGTTGGAAGGGGAACGGAGTTTACGGTTATGCTTGAATGTGAAATATCAGAGATGACTGTGAAGGAGGAACCTGATCCGGAGCAAAGAGAGCCCCTTAAGAATGAGAAGCAGAAAATCCGGGCAGAAATCCAGAGGCGTTATGAAGGGAAGAAAGTTCTTCTTGTAGAGGATAATGAGCTGAACCGGGAGATCGCAACAGCGATCATGGAGGAAATTGGTCTGGATGTGGATTGCGTTGAGGATGGTACAGATGCTGTGAATATCATGTCATCTGCAGAAGGCAGAAAATATGATCTGATCTTCATGGATATTCAGATGCCGAAGATGGATGGATACACCGCAACCCGGGAAATCCGTACATTGAATGATCCGAAATGCGCAAATATACCAATCATTGCGATGACTGCCAATGCTTTTGAAGAAGACCGTAAAAAGGCAATCAAAGCGGGTATGAACGCTCATATTGCCAAACCAATCAGTGTAGATATAATTCTGGAAAATCTGGAGAGAATGCACCAAAGCGTGTCTGAAAATTCAGACACGCTCTAATGCTTTTGACGAAAACAGAAAGTACTTATAATAAACCTGCTAAGAAAAGTTAAAAACTTTTCAGCAGGTTTATCTTTCCGTTCCTCTTGGTTATCGTATGTGGCAGAAAAAGAGTCTAAACTGGAACTGGCAGTCTCCATGATCCGGCAGGTTATGCCTGAATTTCACAGCAAAGATCATGTCATCATCCTTTGTGAAAGCTGGTATACTTTGCCACTTTCGTGAAAAATATCGAAACACATATAAAATCAAATGCTATAACAAAGGCCTTAAAACAGATGATTCATTAACAAGTCTATCATTTATAAAGTTGTAAACGGGTGTTTTTCATATAAACACGCTTCTTTCTGATAAATGAGTGGTCTGGGGATATTGCAGATATCCTCTTTTTTTATCATATCATATCTTTTTGTAGTCTGCATTAGCATACTTTGTGGAATCGCCATAGTTACTATAGGATAAAGTATATTGTATACAATTTACTGATTTCACATCCTTTACAGTACAAATATCTGCACTTCATAGAATTTTAGAACGAAACCATAGAAGAAATTTATAAAATTTGCCAATAAAACTGGATAAAATGAGCGTTTTGTGATACATTTATTAAGGAATATGTATTGAACTTATTTATCTGGTTTTATTGGCCCTTTTTTGAGTGCAGAGAGATGGAGGGAACGTATAAGAGCAGATACCATAAGGATATAATTTTTACTATTTTATCATAAGGAAGGTGAGCAATTGGAAAACTATACTAAGTACAAACTGAAAAGCAGTGATGAACTTGCAGCAGTGCTTGACGGTAAGGACAACCTGTTTGTGATTGCCTGCAACAAATGTTTCAAAGAATTTGAAACTGTTGACGAACCGGATTGTGACGAATTTCTGAAATTCGCTGCAGATCAGGGAAAGAATGTTACAGGCAGTGCAAAATTTGATTTCTTATGCAATAAGATGCACACAGAAAGAAAATTACAGGATCTGATTCCGGAAGGTACAGAGAATGTAGTAGTAATTTCCTGTGGCCTTGGTATTCAGACCGTTGCGGATCTGGCAGGTAAGCCGGTAGTTGCTGCAAGCAACACCCTTAACTACAGAGGTCATCATGGCATGGCACTTACCAAGAAGAGCTGTGACGCATGTGCGCAGTGTTATCTGAACATTACCGGAGGTGTCTGTCCAATCGTTGACTGTTCAAAGAGTCTTGTCAATGGACAGTGCGGTGGAGCAAAGAATGGAAAATGCGAAGTAGATCCGAACAAAGACTGTGCATGGGAGAAGATTTACCAGAGACTTGCAAAACAGGGACGTCTGGAAGAATTCTTAAACCAGCCTGTACAGGTTCGTGATTTCTCCAAAGTTAATTTCAAAGTGATCAACGACTATGTGAAGTCCATAAGAGAAGACAGACTGGACGGATATTACGGCGGTGTTCATCCGTCAGAACGTAAGGAATTCAGTGAGCACATCGCTCTGAAGAAATTCCCGGATCCGAAGACAGTTGTGATCTCCATGTCACAGCATCTGGGCGCACCGGCCAATCCGATCGTTCAGGTTGGTGACACTGTAAAAGTTGGTCAGAAGATCGGTGAAGCTGCCGGATTTATCAGTGCTCCGGTACATTCCAGCGTAAGCGGAACCGTAGTTGCTGTTGAACCGCGTATGCATGGCACACGTGGAAGCGAAGTGATGGCTGTTGTCATTGAATCGGATGGAAAAAATACTCTGCACGAATCCGTACAGCCACATGGTGATCTTGACAATCTTACTCCGGATGAGATCATTGATATCATCCGTGAAGCCGGAATCGTTGGTATGGGCGGTGCAGGTTTCCCGACCTGTGTCAAACTTAAACCTGCAAAACCGGTAGATACCATCCTTCTCAACGGATGTGAATGTGAGCCTCTGTTAACAGCAGACCACAGAGTACTCCTTGAGTATGCAGATGACATTATTTTTGGCCTGAAAGCAGTCCTTAAGACAACAGGTGCCGAGAAGGGTATCATCGTTATCGAGGACAATAAGCCGGATGCCATTGAATTAATGCAGAAAAAAGTTGCTGACATCGGAAACATGGAAGTATTTGTTGCAAGAACCAAATACCCGCAGGGCGCTGAGAAAACTCTCATTAAGCGCGTTATGGGAAGAATTGTTCCAAGCGGCGGTCTTCCGGCAGATGTCGGCGTTGTAGTAGATAATATCAGTACAGTAAAAGCAATCTCCGATGCGATCCAGACAGGAATGCCTCTGGTTGAGCGTGTTGCTACAGTAACAGGCGAGAAGATCAAGAATCCTGGAAACTTCGTTATCAAGATCGGTACAAGCGTAAGAGAGCTGATCGATTACTGCGGCGGATTTACAGATGACGATGTTCTGGTTAAGATGGGCGGACCAATGATGGGATTCCCTCTGAACACACTGGATGTACCGATGATGAAAGGCTCCAATGGTATCATTGCCGTTGAACCGGATGAGACAAAAGAACAGCCGTGTATCAAGTGCGGACGCTGTGTAGATGTCTGTCCGATGGAACTTTCACCTCTGTATTTCGTGAAATATGCGAAAGACGAGAACTGGCAGGGCATGAAAGACATGAACGTTATGGATTGTGTTGAGTGCAGATGTTGTCAGTATATCTGTTCTTCCAAGATTCCGATCATTAACAGTATCAAAGCCGGAAAAAATGCAGTAAGGGGGATGAAATAATATGTTGATTACCCAGTTAAAAGCAAAAGAAGCAATTACATCACTGACAGCCGGAAAGAAAGTTTTCATTATCAACTGTCATGGATGTAAAGAAGTTCGTTTTCCGGAAAAAGAAGCTGCCCGACTTCAGAAGGAACTTGCAGCTGAAGGAAATGTGACAGGAATCATGACAACTGATTACATCTGTAATCCGGAAAATATGGAATTACGTCTTAAGAAACATATGAGCAAGATCCAGGAAGCAGATCTGGTTCTGGTATTCTCCTGCGGTGTTGGTGTACAGACCGTTTCAGAATATCTGGAAGACAAGATGGTCTGTGCAGCCTGCGATACATACCCGGTACCTGGTTTCCAGGGCGTGACACCGTTAGAGTACAAATGTGACCAGTGCGGTGAATGCTACCTGAACCTGACAGGCGGGATCTGCCCGATCACAGCATGTTCAAAGAGCCTTGTGAACGGCCAGTGCGGTGGTTCCAAGAACGGTAAATGTGAAGTGGACAGCGAGATGGAATGTGGATGGGAACGCATCTACAGACGTCTGAAAGAGATCGGACGCCTTGACGCGCTGAAATGTCCCACACAGATTCATAACTTTGCAACAGACGATGAGTTAAAATAGATTATAATGATTGGAGCAATGTACAATGAAAATGAAAGAATTATTCGACCGTGGTGAATTTGTAGTTTCTGCAGAAGTAGGACCGCCAAAAGGAATCCACGTAGATGAGCTGGTAGAAGAAGCAAAAACATACCTTAAGGATGTTCATGCAGTTAACGTAACTGATAACCAGTCTTCTGTTATGCGTCTTGGATCTCTTGCAATGTGTAAGGTTCTCAAGGATGCAGGCATGAATCCTATTTTCCAGCTTGCATGCCGTGACAGAAACCGTATCGCTCTGGAGTCTGATCTTCTCAGCGCTGCAATGCTGGGCATTGACAATATCCTCTGCCTCACAGGTGACCATACAAAGATGGGTGACCACCCACAGGCAAAACCTGTATTCGACCTTGACTCCGTATCCCTTCTTCACACAGTGAAGCTTCTGGAATCAGGTGTGGATCTTGGTGGAAACGAACTGGTTGGCGAGCCTCCGAAATTCTCCAAGGGTGCTGTTGTATCTCCATGCAGCGATTCCGTTGACGCACAGCTTGCAAAAATGGAAAGAAAAGTAGCTGCAGGTGCAGAATACTTCCAGACACAGGCAGTATTTGAACCGGAGAAATTCATCAAATTCATGGAACAGGCAAAACAGTTCGGAAAACCTGTACAGGTTGGTATCATTATTCCTAAGTCCGCTGGAATGGCTAAATTCATGAACAACAATGTTGCCGGCATTCATGTTCCGGACGAGATGCTCGAGGAACTGAAAGCAGACAAAGAAAAGACAAAAGCAGGTATCACAGGTGTTGAGATCGCTGCACGTATCATCAAAGAGTGCAAGCCATACTGTCAGGGTGTACATATCATGGCACTTGGCTGGGAATCCAAGATCCCGGATCTGCTGAAACTGGCTGAGATTTAAGAAATTAAATATTACTCTATCTGAGTAATTCAGAGAGCTGTCTGAATTTCGGATGCAGAAATCTGCATTCGGGGCGGACAGCTCTTTTTATAGGAAAGGGGCTGTCGGGAAATAGACAGCCCCTTTCCTATCATCGAGTCTGACTCAAATGCTACGATACATTTTTATCCACAGTTTTGTAAAAATTCAATTGCTTCATATACATTAGAAAATGTGACGCTCTTTGTATTTAACCATTGGTTTCTGACATCTGTATCATCTATTCCCGGCAGTCCATCTGGCAATAATGCTTTTACAGTTTTCTTTGAATTTTCTACTGCTTTTTGATAATTGACTGCAATCTTCTCTGTTGCCGCAGAATTTCCTTTTACGTAAGTTGGGATTAATTTTTTAACTTCATTAATAACCTTTTCCTTTTCAGGAACGGTAATGAGTTTTGGAGTATAGTATTTGTAATGCAACATAAACCAATACTCAATACATCCACTAGTCATTAGTAATCTTACCCGTATTCCTTGTTTTTTTCTCAATTTACGAAGTTTCTTTATAATCGTAAACCTATCATTCCATTTTGGAATATCCTTTTCTTCTACATCATAAAAAAACCATATTTCATCTGTTACATCTATGCTGTTTTTATATTTGGGTGATTTTGAAAACTTTGCTTCTGCTTCCTCAAACAGTCCTGTATCTGGTGGCCTTTTTAAAACAGCAACGTCCGAGAAAGTCTTTTTTAAATAATCAGTGTATGCCTGTTCACTTTCACCTTCGCAAAATACATAGATTAGTGGTTTGGCAGATTTTACTTTACGAGGCATTATTCCACCTCCTCAATCTCAATATCAGGAGTTGCACCATATTTACCAAGCAAATATCCCTTTCTGATATTTTCTGTAGTTCTGGTACCTAATCCACTAATACTATAAAGCTCTGATATCCCATCTTCATTGCTTTTGTCTGCAAAGTACAACTGATCCTTACGCAGGATTTCCATATTCATAAGTTCCGTGTTATGAGTCGTAAAGATAAGCTGCGCTCCTTTTGGGTTAGACTGCTTACTTTGGAATTTTGCCACAACAAAATCTACCAACATTGGATGAAGTTCTTTTTCAATTTCATCAACGATAAGAACTCCGCCTTTTTTCAGTGCTGACTCGATTGCAGGTGCAATAGACATGAGTTTTCTGGTTCCGTCTGATTCATCCGATAATTCTAACGGGTATAAAACCGCTTCTCCATTAGCATTGATACCCTGATGTTTCGATATTGCTTTAACCTCATTCATCTTTAATCTTGTTTCTGAGTTGCTCGACGTATCTGCCAGAATATGCATAAACGGAATCAAGGCTGCTCTTATACCGTCTGGTATATTCTCTGGAAAACTTAGATTGTCCTTAATTTCCTTACTGTCAATTTCAAATTGCATACTTTCAATACCGAGATCCGCAGCTTTGGCATAATCCGAAATCGCCTGCAGCATATTGGCATCATTAGAATAATCCAACAGCTGTTTAGGAATATCTGAATAATCCCTTGAAAAATAAAGCAATTCCCGAAACCACTTCATTGCAGTTGCGCAAATAGCGTCATTCATTGTACAAGCCAACGAAAAGAACAACTGATTCGATGCAACGGTTTCGCTGATTAACTTTCTCTTTGCCTTTTCTTCTGTAAAAATAAATGATTGATTTTCTCTTTTAAAAACTAACGCTTTTTGTCCCTTTGGTGCGTGGTATAAATATTCTTTATATATCTTTTCCTTCGTTGCGGCAAAGGAATACCAGTATTTAATTCCGCCTAAAGTATAGATAAATTCAAATTCTGTTGGTTCATCTTCAGAATAATCATTTAAAGCAAATGGTATTACTGGTATTTTTGCGTTTTCGTGCTGTGTTCTTTGCGCATTTTTAATGAATTGCACAGCCAGCCAAAACGCCCGAATTACATTACTTTTACCTCCACCATTTTTTCCATATATAGCAACGCTCGGTAATAAGTTCAACGAACCATATGAAATCAAGCTCTTTTTGAAGGGGCCAAGCCCCGTTGCTTCCATAGATAGCGTCGCCTCATCACGAAATGATCTATAATTCTTGAACCTGAATTCTATCAGCATAATTATCCCTCCAAATTCATTTTCTATTAGTATATACTTATTTCAAAATATATTCAAACAATATTATCAAATAATGTGATATTTTTGCTTTGATTTCAAACATAAATCGACAATCATCCGGATGATCCGATGTGATTTTCGAAAATTTATAAAACACCCGCTGCGGACAGATATGTATAATATCTTCCGCGGCGGGTATTTTATTTATACAGAGATATTTTAGAAATCATGTCCATGGCAGGAACGATAGGACGATAACTGTCTGATATTTTACTTGCGTGAAAGAGCAGAGTATAATATAATAAAAAGAACAAATAGTTCTAAAATGACAGAGAAAAAATCCATCCGTGCGGCTAAAAACCGCCGGATGGACCATTCACGTACAGAGATTTCGCAGATTGTTTTAATCTGCGAAATGGGCACATACGCGCCAACCTCCCCAATTTTATTAAATTTCTTATCAAATCACTGCTAATATAATATGCTGAATAAGTCATTTTGTCAATAAATGGCGATTTATTTAGTACATTATAACATAAACTGACCAATTTATTTAGTGCTTTTTGTAAAAAAATCAATCTGACTGCTGGAAAGTATCTCCATTACGGGTCAGAATCGTGGTCAGGAGCCATAGAAAGGAGTTTTATATTTTGGCAAGACGAGGAGAAAACATACGAAAAAGAAGTGACGGCAGATGGGAAGGCCGATATCTGATCTATATAAATGGAAGCAAAAAATATCGTTCCGTATATGCCTCTTCTTATAATGAAGTAAAACAGAAACTTTTTAACAGCAAGAAAGAATCTGAGATTACTCTGCTCTCCCAAAAAGAGCAGACAGCTCCCCTAAATGGCAGTGCTGATATGAGTCTTGATGAAATCGGTCAGTTGTGGCTTATCTATATTAAGGATAATCGCAAGTATTCCACCTACAGAAAATATGCCAACATCTATGACATGCATATCCGGGATACTTTTGGCAGTCTGACAGCAGACGAGATCAGCCTGGAAATCATAGAGAAAGCCCTGCCAAAGGAGATATCCGCCAGTCTATATAAAAGTATCTACTGTGTACTGAATCAGATTTTATCTTATGGAAACCGATACTGCAGCACTCCGAAAATTCATTTAAAAACAGAAAAGCTGCGGACAGTTCCCAAACCCGTGCAGACAATAAATGCTACAGACCAGCAGAAGCTATGCCGCTATCTGCTCTCGGATCTTGATTCCTGTAAGCTTGGCATTCTGATATGCCTGTATATGGGACTGAGACTCGGGGAAGTCTGTGCCTTAAAATGGGAAGATATCGACTTCCAGAGAAAAACAATTCATATTAACAGGACTGTCCAGAGGATTCAGGTCGGGCAGGAGAATCGGAAAACGATTCTGTATGAGGGGCCGCCCAAAACGCTCTGCTCTGTCCGCGAGATCCCGATTCCGGAATTTCTCTTTCCACTTCTTCTCTCTTGTAAGGATGATGGGGTTTATGTGTTGAATAAATTTTCCCCGATGGAACCCCGTACTTATCAGTACAAGTTTTATTCTTATCTGGATAAAGCATATATAAAGAAGTCTCACTTTCACGCACTGCGCCATACATTTGCGACAAACTGTATCAGCAATGGGGCTGATGTCAAGAGTGTCAGCGAAATGCTTGGCCATTCTAATGTAAATATCACTTTGAATAAATATGTCCATCCATCTATGGATACCAAGCGGAACATTCTGGATTCGCTTTCTTCTATCTCATCTATAAATGGTCAGATCAGTGGTCGGATCATTTCTTAATCTTTGATCTCATGCACGTTTCCGGTGCCCATTTCGCAGATTAAAACAATCTGCGAAATCAAACTTCCTCCTGCTTCGTACCTCTGGGAGGGATACAGGAAATGAGCATACATCTTTTCAAACACAATCAGCAGGCATACAGGGCAGTTACAGCCATGCTGGAAAAGGAAAAAATGGCAGCAGTCATTCATCCCACAGGCACAGGGAAATCCCTGATCGCATTCAAGCTGGCAGAAGAAAATCCATCAAAACATTTTCTGTGGCTGTCACCAAGTGAATACATCTATCAGACTCAGCTGGAAAAACTGAATATGAAATTTCCAAACATTCAGTTTATGTCCTACAGCCGTCTGATGAAGAACGAAGACAGCATCGAAACCCTGCATCCAGACTATATCATTCTGGACGAATTTCACCGCTGTGGCGCGCAGGAATGGGGAAAGAGTGTAAGAAAACTTCTAGATACATATCCAAATGCAAAGCGTCTCGGTCTGTCTGCGACAAATATACGGTATCTGGACAATCAGAGGAACATGGCAGAAGAGATTTTTGACGGAAAAATTGCCTCTGAAATGACTCTTGGAGAAGCAATTGTCCGTGAGATTTTGCCGGAACCCAAATACGTGATAGCCATGTATTCCTATCAAAAAGAACTGGAACAGTTAAAAAAACGTATCCGGACTTTATCGAATCAGGGACTGATCACAGAAAACCAGAAGCTGCTTGAACAGCTGCGTCGTGCGCTGGAACACGCAGATGGTCTGGAACTAGTGTTTAAGAAACACATGACAAAGAAAAATGGCAAATACATTGTCTTCTGCTCTGACAAAGAACATATGGACGAGATGAAAGAACAGGTCAGCACATGGTTTCGACAGGTCGACCCCAGCCCACATGTATACACTGCATTTTACAGTGATGCTGCCACAGGCAGAGAGTTTACAGCATTCAAAAAAGATGACAGTAAACACCTGAAACTGCTTTTCTGTATTGACATGTTAAATGAGGGAATTCATGTGGATGATGTAGACGGCGTGATTCTGTTACGTCCGACAGTCTCTCCGATCATTTATCTGCAGCAGATTGGCCGTGCGCTTTCGGCAGGATCGGAAAAAACACCGGTTATCTTTGACCTGGTCAACAATTTCGACAGTCTCTATTGCATTGACTGTCTGAAAAAAGAACTGGAAGAAGCAATGGTGCTGTTTCCGACTACATATGGAAAAGGTTCGCATTTCAGTGATCACTTCCAGATCATAGATGAAACAAAAGACTGCAGAATGCTTTTTCAGAAACTGCAGACAAATTTAAGCTCTGCATGGAAAACCTATTACCTTGCAGCCAGACAATGGTACCAGGAAAATGGCAATCTCAGGATTCCCAAAAGCTATGTCACTTCAACGGGACTTACCCTTGGGAGCTGGATACAGACCCAGCGCAGAGTTTATTCCGGCACAGTAACCGGAAACCTGACAGAAGAGAAAGTAAGAAAACTGAATGAGATCGGTATGATCTGGGACACCAAAGACCAGAACTGGAAGAAAGCCTTGGCAGAATTACAGACGTATTACAGCGAACATGGAAATCTGGATATTAAAGCAAGGTATGAAACATCTGACGGTTTCAAACTGGGCAGATGGATCAGCAACCTGCGGGCAAAAGTAAAAACAAAAGGTCTGGATCAGACACTTACAGAAGAACAGCAGAAACAGCTTGCCGCACTGGGCATGATCTGGGACAGAAACACAGAGAAGTGGGAGGAATATTTCAAGGCAGCCGAGGAGTATTACCAAATTCATGGAAACCTTGAAGTAATGACGAAATATATCACAGAGGATGGAATCCCTCTTGGAAGATGGCTTTCTGATATCAGCCGTCAGACGTCCGGTGAAAATCCACAACGGACTCCATTGTCAGAGGAGCAGATGGAACGTCTCAAAAAGATAGGATTCAAAACAGAGAAAAAAACAGCCAGACAGTGGAATGAGAAATATGCACTGGCAAGAAGCTATTACGAAGCACACGGAAACCTGAACATTCCGCTGTCATACTCCGTAAATGGTGTAAAGCTGGGCAGATGGATATCAAATATACGGTCCAAACGGAAACATCCCGGATCCAGCGGAATGGTTCTGGGGGAAGAACGGATCAGACAACTGGACAGTATAGGAATGGATTGGAAATAGGAAGAGAAAAGAAAAATATTTATCAGGGAGTTACAGGGAGTATGTATAGAAAAAAAGGAAGAGGATGGACAAAACATGCCGACTTTATGCTGATTGATGTCCTGTGCATGCAGCTGGCATTTATCGTTTCGTATATCGTTCGCTTCGGGATAAGTAATCCGTACACAGACAGCGATTACCGTATCCTTGCGATCGCATTTCTATTTATTGATTTCTTTGTGGAAATCGTATCAGATTCTTTTAAAAATGTATTGAAAAGAGGCTATTTCGATGAACTGACGGCTACATGTAAACATGTGATACTGGTAGAACTGGTAGCAGCCTTTTACCTGTTTACAACACAGATGGGAAGTATCTATTCAAGATTTTCCTATTATATCATGGTTCCGTTCTATATTGCGATATCCTACGCTGCCAGACTGACCTGGAAGAAAATCCTTCAGAAAAAAGAATTTAATACAGAGAAAAAATCCCTGTTGATCCTTGCACCTGAAAGGATTCTGCGGGAAACACTTCAGACGGTATCACAGAACCGTCTGGAATATTCCAGAATCGTAGCAGTATCTCTGGACACAGATCTTACGGGAACCGAAATTTACGGAATTCCCATTGTAACAGATCAAAAAGATGTGGTGGAATTTGCCTGCGGTGAATGGATAGACGAAGTATTTATCCCTCCCTGTGATGAAAACGAATATCCGGATCAACTTGTTGATGCTTTCATGGAGATGGGAATCACTGTACATACAGGAATCACGAAATCCGGAGCTCTGCCGTCAGGCCGCCAGCAGGTAGAAAAAATAGGTACTTATATAGTGATCACCACAAGCATGAACTATGCAGATTCCTCGAAACTGACTGTCAAACGAATGATGGACATTGCCGGAGGACTTGTAGGATGCCTGATCACCCTGCTGATCATGATCACAGTTGGTCCGGTTATCTACATAAACTCCCCAGGTCCAATCTTCTTCTCCCAGAAGAGAATCGGCCGAAACGGAAGAAAATTCAAGATGTACAAATTCCGAAGCATGTACATGGACGCCGAAGCCCGAAAAAAAGAACTCATGTCCCAGAATAAGATCAGCGACGGCATGATGTTCAAACTGGACTTCGATCCCCGGATCATCGGCAACAAAGTTCTGCCGGACGGAAGAAAAAAGACCGGGATCGGACAATTCATCAGAAAAACAAGCCTGGATGAATTTCCGCAGTTCTTCAACGTCTTGATGGGCGACATGAGCCTCGTAGGCACCAGACCACCGACACTTGATGAATGGGAACAGTATAAACCACATCACAGAGCAAGGATGGCCTTCCGACCGGGATTGACTGGAATGTGGCAGGTAAGTGGAAGAAGCAACATTACGGACTTTGAGGAAGTGGTGAAACTGGATACGGAGTATATCAATGAGTGGAGTTTGAGACTGGATTTGAAGATACTTTGGAAAACGGTTGTGGGTGTGTTTAGGAATGATGGAGCGATGTGAGGAGAGAATATTGGTTGGAGAGCATTATGAAAGATAAATATGCAGTGTCCATGTTCGGACAAAAACAACTGTCCCGTGAGGGCGGGATAGAGATTGTTGTAAAAGAACTGTGCACCAGAATGGCACGAGATAGATACCGTTGCGATGATTATTGAAGCGATTAAAGACGATAATAACGAAGAAGCGCCGATAGCAGCGGAGAGACAGGTCTATGTAAAATTACACGTTTTTTGTTCAGTGCGTTGGCTGCGACTGTGGATAACTGAGTAAAACAGTGTGGCGTTTATTGCAGCGGATAGATAGGTCTGGACGAAATAAAAAGTTGTAGCTGTGGTTATACACAGTGTGGATTTTATAGTAACGAAACAGGTAGAAACAATAGAGGAGAGTAAGGGTTATGTACGATTATCTGGTGGTTGGCTCTGGTCTATACGGAGCCACGTTTGCGCAACAGGCTAAAGCACACGGTAAATCAGTCCTTGTTATCGACAAGAGGCCGAACATTGCTGGCAATATCTATACAGAAAAGGTTGAAGGCATCAATTTCCATAAGTATGGCGCGCATATTTTTCACACCAATAATAAGGAAGTCTGGGATTACCTGCAGCAGTTCACTGTTTTCAACCGTTTCACAAACTCTCCAGTAGCAAACTATAAGGGCGAACTATACTCCATGCCTTTTAATATGTATACGTTCAATAAAATGTGGGGCGTTGTGACACCAGAAGAGGCTCAGACCAAGATTGACGAGCAGCGCAAGGAAATCATAGGCGAGCCGAAGAATCTGGAAGAGCAAGCGATTAGTCTTGTCGGTAGAGACATTTACGAAAAGCTGGTCAAGGGCTACACGGAGAAACAATGGGGGCGTGACTGCAAGGATCTGCCTGCGTTCATTATTAAACGTCTGCCTGTGCGCCTGACATTTGATAACAACTACTTCAACGCTCTTTACCAAGGGATCCCGAATGGTGGATATACACAGATGGTGGAGCACATGCTTGAGGGTATCGAAGTTCGGCTTGGTGTGGACTACCTGGAAAATAAAGATGAGCTGGACAAGCTGGCGGAAAGAGTTGTTTATACCGGACCGATTGATGCTTATTTCAATTATTCCCTCGGTTATCTGGAGTACCGTTCCGTTCGTTTTGAAAACGAAATCCTTGATAAGCCGAACTTTCAGGGTAACGCAGCTGTGAACTACACAGATCGTGAGACGCCGTGGACACGAATCATTGAGCACAAGTGGTTTGAATTCGGCAAGGATGAGAATGGAAATGACCTGCCGAAGACTATTATATCTCGTGAGTACAGTTCCGAGTGGAAGCCGGGTGACGAGCCGTATTATCCGGTCAATGATGCAAAGAACGGGGCGCTCTATACTCAGTATAAGAAGCTGGCTGACCAGGAGACTGATGTAATCTTCGGCGGTCGGCTTGGTGAGTACAAATATTACGACATGGACGCTGTTGTAGCGTCGGCGTTGGCGATGAGTAAGAGAGAACTGAGATTGTAATACTCAAAAAAGCGGTGAGGAAGACTTGATGAAAAACAGAATTAGAGTGTTACATGTCGCCCAGGCTGCTGGTGGCGTGGACAGATACATAAGGATGCTTTTCAAGTACATGGATCATGACAAATTTGAAAACATTCTTGTCTGCTCACATGACTTCAAAAGAGTAGACTATAACGGCCTTGCGGATGCCTTTGAGCATGTTGATATGCAAAGGCCAATTGGAAAAGCTGATATTGATGCGATGAAAGCTGTGAGACGCCTTATTCGGAAATATCAACCTGATATTGTCTATGCGCATTCCAGTAAAGCTGGAGCAATAGCGAGAGTAGCAAATATCGGATTGAAGAAAAACGGCGATAAGATTAAGTGCATTTATAATCCACACGGATGGGCATTCAATATGCGGTGTGGAAAGAAAAAACAAATGATTTACACTGCCATTGAAAAAATGGCCGCTCCGTTCTGCGACAAAATTATTTGTATTTCAGAGGCCGAGAAACAGTCGGCACTGGATAAAAAGATTTGCAAGCAAGACAAGCTGCAAGTAATTGTCAATGGTATTGATATTGAGGAGTACGAACAGAGAAAGATTGCTGGGCTAAGCACGGTAAGCCGTAAAAGCTGTGGTATTCCTGAATCTGCATTTGTCGTTGGTATGGTAGGACGTATCAGTGAGCAGAAAGCTCCGGATGTGTTTATTAAGGCGGCGAAGCAGATAAAACAGAAAATTCCAGAAGCCTGTTTTATGATTGTTGGCGATGGCCCTGACCGTGAAATGATAGAGGAATACGCTAGAGAGAATAACATTGCTCTTTTTATTTCCGGCTGGGTAGAGAACGCCTCCGATTACATTAGCTTATTTGATGTGGCTCTGCTTCTCTCCAGATGGGAGGGCTTCGGGCTGGCAATTCCCGAGTATATGTTGGCGGGTAAACCGGTTGTGGTAAGCAGAGTGGATGCAATCCCAGAGATAGTTAAAGATACTGAGAATGGATTGCTTGTGAAACCGGATGATATAGACGGCACAAGTAATGCTGTTTTGGAATTATATAAGGAGGGAGCTTTGCAAATGAAACTGAGAAACAAAGGCATGATTACTGTACATGAGAAGTTCGACGTTAAGAGAACAGCTAAAGAAAGTGAAATGTTACTTAACTCCGTTATAAACGGGGGGGGGTACAATATGAGCTGATTGCTGTAATTTTACCGGAAGTCTTGTGCGTTTCTTGTAGGGTGAGGCAGACTTGCTATGCTGCCGCTGAAATGGCGGTGGCGTAATGAAAAGAACTGGCAACAAAAAGAAACTCTTGATGGTTTGTGAGGCGTTTGGCGGTGGAGTTTTTACGTATGTCTCGCAGTTGTGTAATGATATGGTAGATGATTTTGACGTTTACCTTGCATATTCTCTCCGCCCACAAACACCAAAGAATTATAAAGATTTCTTGGACAAGCGCGTTCATCTCATTCAGATTAAGAGCTTTGGAGAAAAGAGCCTAACTAATATTCCCAATGACATCAAAATCATAAAGGAACTGCGGAAGATAGAAAAAGATGTAAAGCCTGATATCATCCATCTTCATTCTTCAATCGCTGGTGGCATGGGGCGGTTGGCTTACAAAGGAAAAAATAACACGGTGGTTTATACACCACACGGTTATGCTCACATCCTAATGGGTCCCAGCAAGAAGAGTACCATGTATAAATGGATGGAAAAGATTCTTGGAAAGACTAACTCTATGACGCTGACCTGCTGTGAGAGTGAAGATGAAGTGGCAAAAAAACTCTGCAAAAGGACTGCTTATATAGAAACTGGAGTGAATTTGGCGGATTTATCGGCCTCACTTGACGGTATCGAACCTGTGCATAACGACAAGTTTACGGTTTTCACGCTTGGACGCGCTTGCGTCCAGAAACAGCCGCAACTTTTCAACCGAATTGCGGAGTTGGTACCCGAGGCTCGGTTTATATGGATCGGGGATGGCGAACTGGAGAAAGAGCTGACTGCTCCAAACATAGAAGTTACGGGTTGGAAACCACGCAAGGAGGCTCTGGCTATGGCGAAAGGAGCCGATGCATTTATTCTTTGCAGCTTGGGCGAAGCTATCGCAATGAGCCTTATCGAAAATATGTATATCAAGAAGCTGATTTTGGTAAGCAACACAATAGGCAATAAGAGTGTCATTGAAGATAGCGTTAATGGATATGTCTGTGAAACTCCGGAGGAGTACGCTGCAAAGATAAATGCAGCGATGAAGGCATTCCCGAAGGAGCTGCCAGAGAGAGCATATCAAGATGTTTTGGAAATTTACAACACAGAGGCGATGAAGAAAAAGTATATTGAGTTTTATAACAGAATAATTCAGGAAGACAATGCAGTTAAAAGGTAATGTATTCCTGAAAATAAAGAGGAGAAGCATGAATAACATGATTACACCAAAGGAAATAGAACAAAAAACGATGAGCCCTGAGAAGCGGAAATCTGCAAAAAATGATTATTTTGCATTCTATATTGGCAGGCCACTCACTTATGTACTCACCATCCCATTTTTGTATACTAATATTTCACCTAATGCGGTGTCATATATTTCGTTTGTGCCTACAATTGTTGGGTTTGTATTGCTGGCAATGGGAAAAAATGAACTTGCATTATTTGGGGGATGGTTCGCTTTTTTCCTGTGGAGCATGTTGGACGGAATTGATGGAAATATAGCGAGATATAAAAAACAATTCAGCAAGATGGGGGATACGCTTGATGCTGCAGCAGGTTATTTTGCGATGGCACTCATCTTTTTTGGCGCAGGAATAGCGGCAACAAATGATGCTGCTTGTTTGTTAAATAATTGGTTTGGTTCTTACCCGAATGTATATACAATTTTTGGTGGCTTGTCTGGCATGTGTACCATTATGCCAAGGTTGATAATGCATAAGGCAATGACGTCTATTGGAAGCAAAGATGCAGGAGGAATGAAAGACCGTACGCATTACGGCGTGGTTAAAATTTTGGCATTGAATATTACATCTGTTCCAGGAATGGTTCAGATTTTGCTATTGGTGTGTATTTTTACGCACATGTTAGACTTGTATACTGTGGCATATTTTTTTATCAATTTGGCTGTGATGGTAATTTCTATGCGTTCGATTTTCAAAGGCTAAACTAAAGGAGAAAATGTGTTATGAATATAGCTTTACTTACAGCTGCAGGCTCCGGAACACGTATGCATCAGGACATCCCGAAACAGTTTATTCATGTGGATAACAAGCCCGTGATTGTATATACAATGGAGGCGTTTCAGAATCATCCAAGCATTGATGCGATAATTGTTGTTACTCTGGAATCTTGGAGTGCTGTCCTTTGGGCATATGCAAAACAATTTAACATTACAAAGCTTCGTTGGGTCGTTCCAGGAGGAGAAACGGGTCAGGAGTCTATAAAAAATGGATTGGAAACAATCAAAAAAGAATTGCCGAACGAAGATGTTGTTGTAATGGTGCATGACGGAAACAGACCGCTTGTTACAAGCGAGGTGATTTCTGATAGCCTGGCTACCTATGCAAGGTATGGCAGTGCTGTTGCTGTAATTCCTTGTACAGAAGTTGTTTTTGAGAGCGAAGACGGAAAATCTTCTTGTGTTTCTACCGAAAGGGAAAAACTGTGGCGGACGCAAACGCCCCATACTTACAAATTGGACGAATTGTTGGCAGCTCATAAAGAAGCCGCTGAAAGAGGAATCAAAAGTACCGCAGCTAGTTGCATGCTGATGAAAGAACTTGGAAAAACTACGTATTTTTCAAAAGGATCTGAAGAAAATTTGAAAATAACAACAACAGATGACTTGAAGATTTTCAAGGCGTTGCTGCATACTAGACAGGATGACTGGATTAAGTGAAAGCTTTTAGGAGGATGAATCAATGCTACATTATACGGAAGAATATTTATGTGATTTATGTGAAGCTAGTACCAGTCATTTGGATTTAGAAAAACTTGCAAGCAAAAAAGTGCTTGTAACTGGAGCAAGCGGGCTGATTTGCTCGGCTTTAGTTGATCAACTGCTTATATGGAACAAGATGCATAAGCTTGATATGGTCATATACGCTGCTGGGCGCAGCAAAGAAAAAATGATGCGCCGTTTTTCGTACTGGGGAGGACAAGATTGCTTCCGCTTTTGCCAGTATGATGCAACACTTCCGTTTCATGCTGAGTCTGGGTTTGATTATATAATTCATGGGGCTAGTAATGCTTCCCCAGCCGTATATGCGGCAGAACCCGTGGAAACTATGTTGTCAAATTTTATTGGAACACAAAATTTGTTGAATGAGATACGTCAAAAGAAAGCAGGACGCTTTCTTTACATTTCATCAAGTGAAATTTACGGGGAAAAAGATGGCACACTGCCATATTCGGAAAACAGCTATGGCTTCGTAGATATTCTTAATCCACGTGCTTGCTATCCATCTTCAAAAAGAGCGGCGGAAACACTTTGCGCTGCATATAAAAAGGAATATGGAGTTGACGTTGTAATTATACGTCCAGGCCACGTATATGGCCCGACTATGACGGACACTGACAACCGTGCATCCTCCCAATTTCCGCGAGATGTAAAAGCTGGTAAAAACATTATAATGAAAAGCGCGGGAACACAACTTCGCTCCTATTGCTATGTCTTGGATTGTGCAACAGCAATATTAACAGTTCTCTTAAATGGAGAAAGTGGCGAAGCGTATAATGTTTCAAATAAAAATTCTGTTGTTACTATTCGGGAAATGGCTGAGGCGTTTGCTGAAGTAGGAGGAAAAAAGTTGATTTTTGAAGAGGCAACAAAAGCTGAAAGCGCAAGCTTCAATTTGATGCAAAACTCAAGCCTGACAAGCGAAAAGATAGAAGCTCTCGGTTGGTCAGCACAGTTTGATATGTTAAGCGGAGCTAGGCGTACGCTGAATTCTATGTTTTAAGCAGAAGCATAAAAAATTTACAGCGGAGAACGATTTTGCTATGATAAATGATTTGCAGGTAAATTGAGAATAACAAACGAAAATCTGGTGGTGTGGTATGCAGTCTTTAATTTTGATGACAGGCTTCAATGGCGAAAAGTATATATGTGAGCAAATAGAGAGTATCTGTAGACAAACTCTAAAAGACTGGCATTTACTTATTCGTGATGACGGTTCCAGTGATAAGACCATAGATATTATTCGATCTTTTATGGCTAAAGATAGTCGAATAGAATTGATTAAAAACGAAACTGAGCAGCATGGCGCGTATTTGAACTTTTGGACGTTGATTGAATATGCAAAGGCTTTGCCTGCCTATGATTATTATTTCTTTGCAGATCAGGATGACGTTTGGCTTCCTGATAAGTTGGAAAAAATGATTGCGGCGATTGAGGAAAAAAAGAATTTGCCGGTTTTAGCATACGCTGATATGCAGGTTGTGGATGGAGAAGGTAAGCTTATCTATCAGAGTCTCAACGATATTGTTGGAATTTCAGAAATAGGTGCTTACTCCGAGTTTTTTGCTCATGGATACGTATCTGGATGCGATGCTGTGATAAACCGGAAATTGTTTGAAGTTGTACCTTGCTTCCCATTGGAAAGTAGAGCAATTAAGATAATGTCGCATGATAATTATTATACGAAGTTTGCATTGGCTTTGGGCGAGGTGGATTATCTTGATTTTCCGGTTATCCAGTATCGTAGGCACGGAGACAATGTGACCAGCGGAAATCAATACAAGTTGAACGCTAAAAAAATATACAGGAAGGCTACTGGCGTATTTGGTGAGCTGGCAAAAACACACGGCCGCGTTTATGCGCAGACGCTTCTTACCATAGAGCAGATGAGAAAAGCTGGTGTTATTACGCCGGATATTGAGCGTATAGAGGCAGGCATAAAGGCTGGCGGTATAAAGGGCGTAAGTGTACTTAGAAAGTATCATGTACGGCGCAAACAGAAATCCAGAACGATTGGCCTTTATGTTGTGATGCTGCTAGGGACGTATAAGAAGTATATGAAAGAATTTATGGAGATATAATGGTGGTACAGCAATGAAAAATGAACCAATTGACAAGGATAACAAATCTCAAACTCAAATAGTGGCATTTCACTTGCCGCAATTTCATACTTTTCCTGAAAATGATGAGTGGTGGGGAAAAGGATTTACAGAGTGGGTAAATGTAAAAAATGCCAAACCTTTATATAAAGGACATAACCAACCGAGGGTACCGCTCAACAATAATTATTATGATTTATCTAAGATAGAGAATATGGTGGCGCAGATGGATCTGGCCAGAGAATATGGTATCCATGCGTTTTGCTATTATCACTACTGGTTTGATGGAAAACTGCTGCTGCAGAAGCCTCTTGAGGCAATACGCGATTATCAGGGTGTTAAACTTAATTATTTTTTGTGTTGGGCCAATGAACCTTGGGCGCGCACCTGGGATGGACATGAAACCGACGTGCTAATGCCGCAGCGGTATGGAGACAGGCTGGAATGGGAGCAGCATTTCGAGTATCTGCTCAGCTTTTTTAAGGATCAGTATTACGAAAAAATCGATAACAAACCGGTTTTGGTGCTGTATAGGTGCACCAGTATTCCAAAATGTGAAGAAATGATCGCGTGCTGGAATCAGCTATGCAAACAAAACGGTTTTGACGGAATATATATTATCGAGGAAAAAAACTCTTTCCAAAACAAACCTGTTTGCAAAAATTCCAACGCTTACTTGTACTTTGAGCCGGGTTATACGCTCAACTTTGGTCGCACGAAATTTGAGCATGCCCGCGATAAAGCTATTACAGTCGCTTTCAATTTGAGCAAGCACAGCCATAACCTTGTAAACGTATACTCATGGATATGGCAAAGGCTTTTATTTAATACAAAAAAGGATTTGGGGCAAAATGATACAGGAAAGGAAATATTCCCGGGTGCGTTTGTGGGATGGGACAATACACCGCGAAAAAAGGACAAGGGCCGATTTATAGTTGGCAATACACCTGAAATTTTTGGCAAATATTTTTCAAGGCAGTTTTCTCAAGCTAAGGAAGCTGGATGTAGATATTTGTTCATCAATGCGTGGAATGAATGGGGCGAGGGCGCTTTCCTTGAGCCAGATGAGACGTTTGAATATAGTTATTTGGAATGTATAAAAGATGTCTCACATACGTGATTTAAGAAAAAGAGCAGAAAGGGTATGAGTGAATGAAGATACGAGTGCATTGGCCTAGAAGGATAAGAATATCAGGTGCTTGGCTTTTTTTTCTACTTCTTTATATGTTCCAGCCATCTGCCCTGTCTATCGGAATTGTATCAAAGTTTTATAATTTATTAAAGTGGATGCTACCTTTACTGATTGCAGGGACATACATATATAAAGGGAAACGCCCATCCAAATGGATTGGACTGTTCTTTTTTATGGAATTGTGGATTTTGCTGGTCACAGTATACAATAAGAATTATACAGCGTATGCCATTAAAAACCTGATTTCAATAACTGCAACTGCTTGTATAGTTGATATTTATGCAGACAGATTTGTGCGCTTTTTAAATGTCTTGTTGCTTCATTGTGAATTGTGCATTTACACTAACTTGTTTACTCTTATTATTGCGCCAAATGGTTTTATATCTCGCGAAAATGAAGCGTACGGGATGTCAACTGAATGGTTTTTGGGGGCAAGAAACTTATTTATAATCTGGTTTTTGCCAGCATTACTTATTGCTGCCTTATACAGGGAAAAGACAAAGAACAACTTCAGATTTTTTTCTTTGATTGCCGCTATAATCGTATCAATTGCTATACAGGGGTCTGGTACGACAATGGTTGGTGTTGCAGTATTCCTTCTTTTGTATTTTTTCCCTGCAATCAAGAAATTCCTTACGCCTACAAATATTGCAATAGTGGTTGCATTTCTTGTTGTAACAATTGTGATAAATAACAGCTTTGAATATTTAAGGCCGATTGTTGAGGGCGTTTTGAAAAAAGATATGACAATGACTAATAGATTGTTGATTTGGCAAAATGCGGTTTCTGAGATAAAATCAAATCTTCTATTTGGTCATGGCTATCTTATGGGATCAGATGCATATAATTTGCTGGGAATATTCCCAGGCTACATACGAACAACTGCAACACATTGCCACTGTCATTATCTGCAAGTGTTTTTTGAGGGCGGATTGATTAGCGGGCTGATTTATTTGTTTCTTTGTGTGAAAACTCTTTATGTTTGTGGCACAAAGCGACGCGATAAAATTTTCCAATTGATTCTGATAGCTTTGTTTTGCTTTTTTGTTATTTCAATTACAGAAGTTTACGAAAATGCACTTTTGTATTTTATACTTGCGCTCCCACTGAAGATTGGCGCGAATAAGATGCCATGTAAAAACAAAAAATTGGTAATTGGAAGTCTCAAATTTGATGCTAATACATTTTAAGGTGATGAATTTATGTGGCCGATAAATAAGATAAACAAGGCAATCAAAAGAAAAAAATGGAGAAGACTAAATTCTCACAATTTTACCAACCCACAAAACGATTTTAATTTTGACCTTGTTAGTGTTGGAAAAGGAACATACGGCGGAATATATGTGCTTACTTTTGATGATAAGCACAAGCTCAAAATTGGAAATTACTGTTCTATTGCGCCGGATGTTGCATTTATGCTAAGTGCGGATCATCCTACCGACCTGTTGTCAACGTATCCTTATAAGGTTAAACTGCTCAATCAACCGCTCGAAGGTGTTTCAAAGGGTGATATTGTTGTTGGGGATGATGTGTGGTTTGGATTCCGGTCGACCATTATGTCGGGTGTGCATATCGGGCAAGGAGCAATTATTGCCGCAGGGGCGGTTGTAACAAAGGACGTGCCCCCTTATGCAATTGTGGGCGGAGTACCGGCAAAAATCATTCGATACCGCTTTGCCAATGAAGTAATAAGCGAGCTGATGAAGGTCGATTTTGAAAAGGTTGACCGCAGTTATTGTGAAAAGAATATTGAGCAAATGTATTCGCAAATCAACACAGTTGAAGATTGCAAAAAATTCAAGGAGCTATATGGAAAGTAAAGAGAATATGCGCAACATAAAATTGGTTTCGGTTGTTGTGCCAGTGTATAATCAGGAAAAGTATTTGGATACATCTGTTCCATCAATATTAAATCAAACGTACCCCGACGTTGAAGTGGTTCTTGTAGATGATGGATCAACGGATAAAAGCGGTACAATGTGCGATGAATATGCAAAGTTAAACGATAATGTGCAAGTGATCCATCAAAAAAACGGAGGGCTTGGAGCTGCCGTTGTAACGGGAGTGTTGCATGCACAGGGTCAATATGTTTGCTTTGTTGACCCTGATGACAATATTGGGCCACATTTCGTCGAGTCGTTCATGCGTGAAATGACGGAGCAGTATGATTTTATTGCAATGGGCTTTTTTCAAAATGACAACGGGATTTATAAGGCGTGCCCTTTGGCTGGAGATGCTGTTTATGCTGGCAAAGAGATTGATGGCTTGAAAAAAAGCTTCCTCTATGATTTCCAAAATTTGAAGGTTTCAAATAGGGTTTATATTTCGCGGTGGCATAAACTATATCGTTCAGATTGTGCAAGGGCTGTTTGCACGGACTATGCTAAATGCGGCAGACTTATGCTTGGGGAAGATAGCATTTTTACTTATCTTGCGCTTAAATACAGCAAAAAAATACGAGTGATCCGCTGCTCAAATTCCTACTATTATAATATCTCGAACCAGGGGTCTATGATGCATAGTGCCGACGTTGAAAGATATTTGGCTCGGTGTGCAGAGACTTTTAATGCGTTTGTGGCAATTTTGCAAGGGGATGGCCAGGATTTGATACAGGCTTATGCGCTGTATTATTTTTTAGTTGACGCTTTAATTCGACGAGTGCGAAATGGTGATTTATCAGGTAAGGAAGAGCTGCGCACGATATATTTTGATCCAATCTACAATAAGGCCTTTAAAGAACTGGTAGCTGCATCAAATAGCCAGAGTGATAAATTAAAGCTAAAAGGTCGTACATCAAAAACATATCCGCTGTATGAAACATTGGTGAATACCCGAGATGACCTGAAGCGAGCATATCGGGGCTCAAAGACTGCGGTTAAGAATACGCTTTTCTATTTAGATAAGGCTCGTGCTAAAGGTTTTAAGCAAGCAGGCAAACTGACAAATTTTCACATTTTGAGGCAGAGTGCGTTCGTTGATATGAATGAACAACTCCCAAAGATCGAAAGTGATGTGCTTCCCATTATAAAGCCATATATTGGGAAGTCTACGGATTTGGACAAATGCCCAATCAAAAAAAATGTATTTGTCTTTTGGTGGGACGGCTTTGAAAATGCATCGAATATTGTGCAAAAATGTCTCCAGTCTGTACGCAAGGCGTTTGATGGCTGTACCATAGTTGAAATAACGAAGCATAACTTTGAGGACTATACAGACATTCATCCGCAAATATTAAAGGCTTACCGAGCAGGAGATATATCGGTTCAAACATTTTCGGATATTTTGCGCTTTAATCTTCTCAAAAATAATGGCGGCGCATGGATCGACTCGACAATATATTTTGATGGCCGATTTGATATATTCAAGGGTCTGGAGTCTAAATCTTATGATTCCGTAGATTACGCTGCAACATCAGATTTTCTGAGCTATAAAGGCGAGGTTTGCTCTTGGTCAGGCTTTTTTGTGGCATCGAGAAAGAACGGAATGCTTGTTACTGTGATGGATACAATTTTTAGGGAATATTTTTTAAAACACAAAAAGTATCCGATATATTTCTTTATAGATGCCGCCTACATGGTTTGTAAGCTGTATGGTATGGATGACAATGTATTAAATAAAGTGTCAAAGTATGCTGGCAATATGTATGCGTTATATCGTTTGTTGGATGAAGAATATAATGCGGACCTTGCTGCTGAAATATTGAGGCTGCCGCAAAAGCTTGCATGGAATTATGTGCCTAATAAGTCGAACGATAAAACATTTTATAGTGAAATTATTGGAAAATCAAATTATGAGAGGTGAGTAGAAATATGAGTGAAATTGTTGGCAAGATGAAGAAATCTATCAAGTTTGCTCTGCGGCAGCCTGGGCAAGCGGTTGCGTCTGTTATTAATAGGTTGACAGTTGAACCGGATGTGTTTGACAACAAATTAGGAATCGTAGTGATCATTAAGAATGAGGGTCCATATATCGAAGAATGGGTCCGGTATCATTTGCTTGTTGGGGCGGATATAATATATATCTATGACAATGAGAGCACTGACAACACCAGACAAATACTTGAGCCTTACATCAGTTCGGGTAAGGTTGTGTATAAGTATTTCCCTGGTATAGCTATGCAGCTTCCTGCGTATAATGACGCATTACGCAGATATAAAAATAGCTGCAAGTATATTGCATTTATTGATGCGGATGAATTTCTCTTTCCGTTAAACGAAGGGGAAAGCGTCGCAAACATTGTAAGCTCTATTTTAGATGTGGAACCCAAAGCAGGTGGACTTGCAGTTAACTGGCGTATGTTTGGGTCATCTTTTCACGAGGAAAAACCATACGGAGGGGGGGGTACTGGAAAATTATCTGTACCGTGCTTTTGAAAACGGAAAGGGCAATGACTGCATAAAAAGCGTGGTGAACCCAAGGAGAGTATATAGATATTGCCATGTGCATTATCCTATGTATTATTTTGGATATTACAGCATTGACGAGACCGGGCGCAAGGTAACGGGTTGGTTTAATATAAATAATAATATAAAACTCTTGCGGATCAACCACTACTTTACAAAATCAAAGGAAGAGTGGATTGCCCGTAGGAGTATAGGAAAAGCTGATGCGAAAGACAGAACTAAGACAAGAACAATGCAGGAGTTCTATGAACACGACAATAATGATATATACGATGCGTCAGCGTTGTATTATTCTAATCTTCTAAACAAAGACAAGAGTAATGCATAACTAACTAAATAAATGCAATGAGGTGAATTTGATGAAAATGAAAGCCAGCGCAAAGTCTGAAGAAATTGATGGCATAAAAGAAAAGCAAAATATATTTTGGGGTAATGTGGTCAAGAATAAATGCTGCTTTACGTTGATTGTTGGCATTTTGCTCCTTACCATATTCGGGGGGGGGTATATTTGCTATAGATTTATAAAACATGAGCATTGGCAAAATGAAAAGATAAATTCCCTACAAGCGCAGATTAGCGTTGTTAAAGCCCAGGTTGACAATCAGGCTGCCATTATAGATTGGGGCGATGGCTTCAATTATCTTGCCATAGGCAACAGTATCACCAGGTGCCCCGGGTTCTTAGATGAAGACCGAGGTATGGCGGCCAGCACGTCCGACAAAGACTATTTTCATATTGTAAGCACCTATTTGGAGGATGGTTTGGATGAGGATGTGGTCTCTTATGCTTTCAATGCTGCCGCTTGGGAACAGCAAGCCAACAACCGTGGTGAAGTGTTGGCTATGGGGCTATGGGATGGTTATTTAAGTGAGAAACTGGATTTGGTTACGATCCAACTTTCGGAAAATTGCAGCGATACTACCACCTTAGAGTATGACTTCCGTGAGATGGTTGAGTATGTGCAGGAAAAATGTCCCAATGCGCAGATCATTATTGTGGATGATTTTTGGAGTGACGAAAAGTCCCAAATAAAGCATAGTGCCATTGATGGTTTGGATATTGAGTGGGTCAATCTTAGCGAGATAAGGGGAAATGTTGAGTATCAGGTCGGAATGGGCTCCATTGTATATTGGAATAGTGGAGAGGAATATGTGATTGAACATGAGGGTGTTGCTTCTCACCCTGGAGATAATGGAATGATGTATTATGCTCAAAAAATTATTGAGCAAATAAATTTGGATAAGTAGGATGCGAAGGCATAGATTGCTAACGCAAGATAAAGGTATGCATAAACATGAATGAGAAAGAATTAAATTCAAAAATTTTCTCCGGCACTATCTGGAAATTCTGCGAGAGAATTATTGCGCAAGGAGTTTCATTTGTCGTCTCTTTGATTTTGGCGCGTCTATTGATGCCAGAAGATTATGGGGCAATTTCAGTTATAAACATTTTTATAGCCATAGCTGACGTCTTTTTGAGCAGTGGGTTAAATACCGCTTTGATTCAGAAAAAAGATGCGTCGGAGTTGGAATTTAATACAATTTTTTATTGTAATTTGATACTTGGTGGCATTGTTTACGTTGTGTTTTTTATTGCTGCGCCTTTTATAGCTGAGGCATACGACACGCCTATTTTGACCACTGCTATGAGGGTGTTTGCGTTACGGCTTCCTATTTCGTCGTTTCAATCTATCCAGAGTGCGTATGTATCGCGGACAATGAACTTCAAGAAGTTCTTTTTTGCAACAACTATTGGCACGATTGCGTCAGCCGTTGTCGGTATAGCAATGGCCTATCAGGGCTTTGGAGTGTGGGCGTTAATTGCTCAGTATCTTACTAACACAATTGTAAATACGTTTACTCTGTTTACAATTGTTGAATGGCGGCCCAAATTGCAATTTTCTTTTTCGGCGGCTAAACCTCTCATCAGCTATGGATGGAAAGTGATGTTTACGGATTTGGCCGGAACGATATGTAATAATCTGGGAAACCTTTTGATCGGATACCAATATACTACAACGGATCTGGCATATTATTCCCGTGGAAAACAGTTGCCTTTGCTTATACGGAACAATTTGTACACAACACTTATAAGCGTACTGTTCCCTGGCATGTCGAATGTCAATGATGACTTTGACCATGTGAAAAATATCTCTCGCAAAAGCATACAGGTTCTATCCTATGTCGTTTTCCCTATGATGGTTGGCATGTGCGTGGTTGCGGAGCCTCTAACTATTGTGATGTATACTGAAAAATGGATCGCAATAGTACCGTATGTTCAAATTGTTTGCGTGGAATGTATCCTTTCGGTAATTGGAACGATCACCTTACAAGCAATTAAGGCAATTGGACGTAGCGATATTATGCTGAAGATGGAATTTATTAAAAAACCAATTCTGATCCTTTCTATTATTATTGCAATGCGATTTGGAGTTACAGCAATTGCTTTAACATTGCCATTTAATACGTTTATCGATTTTATTATAAACGGAATTGCATGTCAGAGGCTTATCAATTATAGACTCACGGAACAGGTTCAAGATTGCAGCTATGCGTTAATATCATCTATTGTGATGGGTTTATGTGTTTATCTTGTTTCGTGCTTTATCTCAAATATTTACGCAGAACTTGTGCTGGAGATTATAGTCGGGGTGGTTGTTTATGTGGCTATATCGCTGATTTCCAAAAACGAAACATTTTGCTTGCTGACTGGTGTATTAAAAGATAAGTTGCATATTCACAAAAATTGATGCACACATAATTTAATCGAACTTTTGACTAACAAGTGATCAAAGACATCTCCTACATATCCCTCTGCCTGATTATTGGCACGGCACATTGGGGTCTGACCCCAATGTGGTCAACTTAAGCCCAGAATGCTGAAAATTCAACGATTCTGGGCTTATATTCTGGATTTTTTATATAAATATCTTGACATATCCTCCTAAATATGTGGTTTATAGATTAAGCAATATTACGTTACCAGCGAAATATTTAT
>OAUS01000043.1_pt1 | contig 120515 bp, 96 predicted proteins | sample 1516801 | NCBI WGS metagenome assembly OAUS01 (sample SAMEA2580001, study PRJEB22360) | human gut metagenome | biome: human gut; feature: human-associated habitat; material: faeces | place: Denmark | collected 2008/2010
GATATTCCGGAGACAGTTGCACAGGCTGGCGCAGCAGCAGTTAAGGCAATCGGCCTTCTTGCCAAAGATAAACTGACAACCAACCCATGTACAGCAAAATCCGATGAACTGTTATGTAACGGATGTTCTACATGTGCAAATGTCTGCCCATATGGAGCAATTTCCTATGAGGATAAACAGGTAAATGACCACGGTATCCGTGAAACAAGAAGAGTAGCCGTTGTAAATACAGCACTTTGCCAGGGATGCGGCGCTTGTACAGTAGCCTGCCCGTCTGGTGCTATGGATCTGCAGGGCTTTTCCAACAGACAGATTATCGCGGAGGTAGATGCAATATGTCGATAGAAACAAACGAAGAATTCAGACCTAAGATTGTAGCATTCTGCTGTAACTGGTGTAGTTACGCAGGTGCAGACCTTGCAGGAAGCAGCCGTCTTTCTTACCCGGCTGACGTAAAGATCATCCGTGTTCCATGTTCCTGCCGTGTCAATCCAATGTTCATCCTCCGTGCTTTTGAGAAAGGTGCTGACGGTGTGATCATGTGTGGATGTCATCCTGGAGACTGTCATTACAGCACAGGTAACTACTATGCAAGAAGACGTATGACACTTCTTTTCTCCATGCTCGACTACATCGGTGTGGAAAACGGAAGAACACGAGTAGAATGGGTTTCCGCTGCTGAAGGTGTGAAATTCTCCCAGACTATGAATGAGTTTGTAGAGAAGATCCATTCACTCGGTAAGAACGTAAGATTGGAGGATTTAAGATGCAGGAGCTGATAAATCGTGCAAAAGAACTGCTTGCTGACGGTACAGTTGCAAGAGTTCTGGGATGGAAAGCCGGAGATCTGCCTTACAATCCGGAACCGGCTTACTTTGAAACAGAAGAATCTCTGAAAGATTTTGTATATAACGGATTCTGCGGTGCAAACTTAAGCAAATATATGATCGAAGCTTCCAAACTGGAAGGCAAGACACTGGTTTGTTTAAAACCATGTGATACATACAGCTTTAATCAGCTGATCAAAGAGCATCGTGTAGACCGTGAAAAAGCTTATATCATTGGTGTTGGATGTAAAGGAAAACTGGATATCGAGAGAATCCGCAAACAGGGAATCAAAGGTATCGAAAGCATTTCCGGTGCAGAGATCACAGATGAGGCAGAAACACTGACTATTCAGACAATCTATGGTGAGAAGACCTGTGCATACAAAGATGCAATGCTTGAAAGATGTCACGTATGTAAAGGAAAAGAACATAAGATTTATGATGAACTTATCGGTGAGTCCAAAGACACAAAAGATGCAGATCGTTTTGCAGAAGTAGAGAAGATCGAAGCAATGAGCCCGGAAGAAAAATTTGCATTCTTCCAGAGCCAGTTAAGCAAATGTATCCGCTGCAATGCCTGCCGTAATGTCTGTCCTGCATGCAGCTGCCGTAAATGTGTATTCGACAGCAATAAGTTTGACAGTGCGCAGAAAGCAAACGTGGACTCTTTCGAAGAGAAGATGTTCCATATCATCCGTGCATTCCATGTGGCAGGAAGATGTACAGACTGCGGCGAATGCAGCAGAGTATGTCCTCAGGGAATTCCGCTTCACCTGTTCAATCGTAAATTTATCAAAGATATTGATACATTCTATGGTGAATATCAGGCAGGAGAGGATTCAACATCCAAGGGACCTCTTACAAACTTTACATTTGAAGATGTTGAGCCGAGTATCGTGGCAGAAAGGGGATAATGTATGTATAAGATAGCAGCAGAGAATCTGCAGGCATTATTCCAGAAAATTGCCGCAGATCAGGATTTATATTTACCTGTCAAAGTCAGTGATCAGGTAAACTTCAGAGCATGGAGCCAGGACGCAGAAGTCTGTCTTGACACTTTAAAAACCGTAAAGTCACCAAAAGATGCTTTCTTTCCACAGAGTGAAAACCTTTATACCTGCGAAAAAGAAGGAAAGAACATTACCATCGAACCACAGGCATTACAGGAGAAAAACTTTGTTGTATTCGGTATGAAAGCCTGCGATGTACAGGGTGTAAAAGTTCTGGATAACGTATTTTTAAGTGATCCGGTAGATACCTTCTATGCAGCAAGAAGAGAGCATGGAACCATCGTTGCACTTGCATGTCATGAACCGGAAGAGAGCTGTTTCTGTAAGGTATTTGGCATTGACTGTGCAGATCCTGTTGCAGATGTTGCAGCATGGATGATCGAAGGCGAGCTTTACTGGAAACCTCTTACAGAGAAGGGCGAAGCTCTTACAAAAGCAGTTGCAGAACTTCTTAACGATGCGGATGAAGCAAAGGTAGAAGAAGAGAAAACTGCAATCCGCGCCATCGTAGAAAAACTTCCTTACTCTAATCTTTCTCTGGAAGGATGGGGACAGGAAGATTACATGGACCGTTTTAACTCTCCTGTATGGGAAGAACTTTACAAACCATGTCTGGCATGTGGTACCTGTACATTCGTATGCCCTACCTGCCAGTGCTATGATATCAAAGATTATGACACAGGACACGGCGTACAGCGTTACCGCTGCTGGGATTCCTGTATGTACTCTGACTTTACAATGATGGCACACGGAAATAACCGTAACAGCCAGATGCAGCGTTTCCGTCAGAGATTCATGCATAAACTTGTTTACTATCCGGTAAACAACAATGGAATGTTCTCATGTGTAGGATGCGGCCGCTGCGTTGAGAAATGCCCATCATCCTTAAATATCGTAAAAGTCATCAAAGCTTTTGAAAATCAGGGAGGTGAAAAATAATGAGCGAATGTACCTGCCATAAAAACTACACATTAGACACACTGATCCCGAAGGTTGGTGTGATCACAGATATCCGTCAGGAGACACCGGATGTTAAAACATTCCGTGTAAATGCTCCTGAAGGAGGAAAACTTTTTGAACATATGCCTGGCCAGTGTGCAATGGTCTGCGCACCAGGTGTAAGTGAAGGTATGTTTTCCATTACTTCTTCACCTACAAATAAAGAATATCAGGAATTCAGTATTAAGAAGTGCGGTGCACTGACCGATTATCTCCACAGCCTTCAGGTTGGAGATGAGATCACAGTCCGTGGACCATACGGAAATCATTTCCCTGTAGAAGATAAATTAAAAGGTAAAAACCTTCTGTTTATCGCAGGTGGTATCGGACTTGCACCTCTTCGTTCTGTTATCAACTATGTACTGGATAACCGTGCAGATTACGGAACAGTAGATATCCTCTATGGTTCCCGTTCCGCAGATGACCTGGTACAGTTAAAAGAAATCCAGGAAGTCTGGATGAAAGCAGAGGGAGTTAATGTTTATCTGACAATCGACCGTGAACAGGAAGGCTGGGACGGACACGTTGGATTCGTTCCTTCTTATCTGAAAGAGATTGGATTCGATACAAACAAAACAGCACTTGTCTGCGGACCGCCGATCATGATCAAGTTCGTTCTTGCAGGACTGGAAGAACTGGGCTTCTCCAGAGAACAGGTTTACACAACTCTGGAGCTTCGTATGAAATGCGGTATCGGTAAATGCGGCCGTTGCAATATCGGTTCCAAATACGTCTGCAAAGACGGTCCGGTATTCAGATGCGACGAGATTGATGAATTACCTGCAGAATATTGATAAGCAATGAGCAGTGCAGAAAGTGATGTGAAGGAATGCGTCATGCTTGCATATAAGCATTCTTTCACAGAACATTCTGTAGGGCGAACGCCCTCAAGCGAGAAGTAGCGTAGCGGATTCGAGCTTGTATGTGCTGCTGACGACAGATGATATATATAGAAAGGACTGGTAATCTCAAATGGAAAAGAATATGGTAAACGTATATTTTTTCGGTAAGAAATACAGCGTACCTGCAGAACTTACAATTATGACTGCCATGGAATATGCCGGTTATACATTAAAGAGAGGATGCGGCTGCAGACACGGATTCTGCGGAGCCTGCGCAACAATCTACAGAATCAAAGGTGAAAACGAGCTGAAAACATGTCTTGCCTGTCAGACACAGGTACAGGAAGGAATGTATGTAGCAAGCATCCCGTTCTTCCCTACAGATAAGAGACTCTACAACATCGAAGACCTGAAACCGAATCAGCAGGTAATGATGGAACTCTATCCGGAAATCTACAGCTGTATCGGATGTAATGCCTGTACAAAAGCATGTACTCAGGACTTAAATGTAATGCAGTACATTGCATATGCGCAGAGAGGTGAACTGGAAAAATGCGCAGAAGAATCTTTTGACTGCGTAAGCTGCGGATGCTGTTCCGTAAGATGTCCGGCCGGCATTTCTCACCCGATGGTAGGTCTTCTGGCAAGACGTCTCACAGGTAAATATATCGCGCCTAAGAGCGAACATCTGGAGAAACGTGTAGAAGAAATCCACGAAGGTAAATATGATGATCTGATCGAGCAGATCATGCAGAAACCAATCACAGACATGCAGGAACTTTACAACAACAGAGAAATTGAGAAATAGGGAGGGCGTAAAACATGTATGCACCATATCCAGAAAATATGATGGAATCCATCAAAAAGGTAGAGGCTACAAGAGCACAGCGTATGGCAACAGAGCCAAGACGTCTGACAGCTGAAGAGAAAGACGCTCTTCTTGAGAAATTCCATCCGGATTATAATCCAGACGCGTTTGCAGAAATCAAAGTCGGACCAAACAAAGGACAGAAAGCTCCTCTGGAACTGGCAGAGATGCTCCATTCAACAAGTCGTCTGATCAACGAAAAAATTGACCTTACAAAAATTGATTATGACGTAGATGTACTTGTGATCGGCGGTGGCGGTGCAGGTTCTTCTTGTGCCATTGAAGCACACAATGCAGGTGCAGACGTTATGATCGTTACAAAGCTTCGTATTGGTGATGCCAACACAATGATGGCAGAGGGCGGTATCCAGGCTGCAGACAAAGAGAATGATTCTCCTGTACAGCATTATCTGGACTGCTTCGGCGGCGGACATTTTGCAGCAAAACCGGAACTGGTAAAGAGACTGGTAATGGAAGCTCCGGATGCCATCAAATGGCTCAATGACCTTGGTGTTGAATTTGATAAAGCAGAAGATGGAACCATGGTTACCACACACGGCGGCGGTACTTCCAGAAAGAGAATGCATGCTGCAAAGGATTATTCCGGATCTGAGATCATGCGTACCATCAGAGACGAAGTGATCAACCTTGGTATTCCGGTAGTTGAATTTACTTCAGCTGTTGAACTTCTCAAGGATGAAAAAGGACAGGTTGCAGGTGCAGTTCTCCTTAATATGGAAACAGGAGATTATTCTGTAGCAAGAGCAAAAACAGTTGTAATCGCAACAGGCGGTGCAGGAAGAATGCATTATCAGGGATTCCCGACATCTAATCACTACGGTGCAACTGCAGACGGACTTGTACTTGGATACAGAGCAGGTGCTTCCCTTCTTTATCAGGATTCTATCCAGTACCATCCAACAGGAGCAATCTATCCATCACAGATCATGGGTGCTCTGGTAACTGAGAAAGTTCGTTCCGTTGGTGCACAGCTTGTAAATGCAAACGGAGAAGCTTATATTCATCCGCTTGAAACCCGTGACGTAAATGCTTCCGGTGTTATCCGTGAATGCGAAGAAGGCCGTGGCGTAGAAGTTCCAGGCGGACTGAAAGGTGTATGGCTTGACACACCGATGATCGAGATCCTCGGTGGCGAAGGAACCATCGAAAAGAGAATCCCGGCTATGTTCCGTATGTACATGAACTACGGCATTGATATGAGAAAAGTTCCTATCGTTATTTATCCGACACTTCACTACCAGAACGGTGGTCTTGAGATTAACGGAGACGGATTCACAAAAGAAATTCCAAATCTGTTAGTTGCAGGAGAAGCCGCAGGTGGAATCCACGGAAGAAACAGACTGATGGGTAACTCTCTTCTGGATGTAATCGTATTTGGAAGAAATGCCGGTAAAAAAGCAGCTGCAAAATGCAAGAACGTAGAGCTTGGTGAAATGAACCTCGACCATATCTACAAATATGCAGAAGAACTGGATAAAGCAGGCGTACATACTGATAAGGTATCTCCATTACTGCTTCCAAAATACGCTCGTCACGAACAGCGCTAATAAGATACTCAGAATGTAAAAAAGAGCTCCCGGTATCGATAAGGGATTACCGGTACCGGGAGCCTTTGATATAATGCAAAAGGGATATGTCACCTCCCGGTGAATATCCCCAAATGAAAGAAGGGAGCTTACCAGAATGCGTGAAGTAGAAGTAAGCAGACTTACAGATGTCATCGAAAAACTCTGTATCGAAGCAAATGAACATCTTCCGGAAGACGTAAAATGTGCGATCAAAACATGCCGCGCATGCGAAGACGGAGAGATTGCCAAGGGTATCCTTGACAATATTATTGAGAATTTTGATATTGCAGATAACGAGAACGTGCCGATCTGCCAGGATACAGGAATGGCATGTGTATTCCTTGAAATAGGACAGGATGTACATTTTGTTGGCGGAGATCTCACCGATGCGATCAATGAAGGTGTACGCCGCGGATACGACAAAGGATATTTAAGAAAATCTGTAGTAAAAGACCCGGTACGCCGCGGAAACACAGGCGACAATACACCGGCTATGATCTACACAGAAATCGTTCCCGGAGATCAGGTAAAGATTACAGTAGGCCCTAAAGGCTTCGGAAGTGAGAACATGAGCCAGATCCGTATGTTCAAACCATCTGCAGGATTACAGGGAATCAAGGATTTCATCCTTGAAGTAGTAGAGACCGCAGGTCCCAACCCATGTCCGCCAATGGTAGTCGGAGTTGGTATCGGAGGAACCTTTGACAAATGTGCACTTCTTGCAAAGAAAGCACTGATGAGACCTCTGGATACTCAGAACCCGGATCCGTTCTATGCTGATCTTGAGAAAGAAATGCTGGAAAAAGTAAACAAGCTTGGAATCGGACCTCAGGGATTTGGCGGAAAGACAACAGCCATCGGCCTGAATATCGAAACAATGCCGACTCATATTGCAGGTATGCCATGTGCAGTTAATATCAACTGCCATGTAACCCGCCATAAATCGGAGGTGATCTGAGATGGAAAGAAAGAAAATTACACTTCCACTTACTAGAGAGCTGGCAAGAACTCTCCATGCAGGTGATCAGGTATTATTAACAGGTACTATTTATACATCACGTGATGCAGGACACAAGAGAATGTGTGAGGCCCTTGCAAAAGGGGAAAAAATTCCATTTGATCCTACAGATGCAACCATCTACTATGTAGGACCAACTCCTGCAAAACCAGGCGCAGTCATCGGCTCCGCAGGCCCTACAACCAGCGGACGTATGGATGCCTATGCACCCACAATGATGTCTGTGGGAGCAAGAGGAATGATCGGAAAAGGTGCCCGCCTTCCGGAAGTAGTAGACGCCATGAAGAAATATGATGGTGTATACTTCGGAGCTATCGGCGGTGCAGGTGCGCTTCTTGCAAAATGCATCAAAAAGGCCGAACTGATCGCCTATGAAGATCTGGGAGCAGAAGCACTTCGTAAATTGTATGTAGAGGATATGCCTCTTGTAGTCATCATTGACTCAGAAGGTAATAATCTGTACGAGATGGGAAAAGCAGAATATCTCAAAGAACACGGAGATAAGTAATTCTGCAGATACATAAAAAAATAACTTCCATATGCTGTAGACATACAGTATATGGAAGTTGCTTTATATAGCCAAAATTATATATATATATTGTATCCAATATATAAAAATCATATATACAATAATATGAATTATATCTTTTACATTTGACCTATAAACGTATAACATGATAATCAGGGTCAGGGACCCGCCAAACATAAGAAAGCAGCGATTTACGCAGTAAATCAGCGGATTTCGAATGTTTGAGAAAGACGGTAAAAGAATAAAGGCAGTTATCCGTACAGGAGATAACTGCAAATAAACTTGAACGGGGAAAATCATGAAAGATCATAATCAACACGAAATACAAATGTCGGAAGCCTTTTTAAACAGTGCGTTCCTGGCACTGTCAGGAGGTTTTCAGGATGCTTACACCTATAATGCAAGAAACGAAGTATTCTGTAATGCACAGACAGGAAACGTCGTTCTTATGAGCCAGCACTTTATGGCAGGGGAAGTGACTGCAGGACTGGGGTACTTCTTTCCTATTATTTTCTTTGCACTGGGCGTATGGGTTGCGGAGAAAATACAGGCAAATTATAAATATGCTCAGAAGCTCCACTGGCGGCAGGGTGTTCTGTTGGCAGAAATCCTGATCTTATTTACAGTAGGTTTCCTGCCAACCGAATACAATATGCTGGCAAATGCCATGGCATCTTTCGCCTGTGCAATGCAGGTACAGTCCTTCCGCAAGGTAAATGGATATTCCTATGCAAGTACTATGTGTATCGGTAATTTGCGCAGTGGTACAGCTGCGTTGTCAGTTTATTTTCGTGAAAAAAAATCAAAACAGCTAAAACAGGCGATGTATTATTTTGGAATCATCCTTATGTTTGCCTTGGGTGCCGGCATTGGTGGAAATCTGTCCATACGCTATGGAATCAGAATGATCTGGGTTTCCTGTGGATTCCTTATGATCAGCTTTCTGTTGATGTTTATAGAAAAATATAAGCATTTCCATGAGGAACATGAAATTAAATAATGCAGCCATTTCCAGAAAGGTCATTGAGAAGAAGATAATATTCTTTTCAATGATCTTTTTTTGTTTTGATATTGCTATTAAATTAACAACCCTGTTAAAGAAATTGCTTTTCATTTATATACATTTATGAATACTATACATCTATAACAAATTGTTATAAATTAATTTCAGAAAATTTCAAAAATGATATTGTGCAAAACAACTATATAATGTATAATATCAACAGCACATATGTTAAAAATAACTAAAGCTGCGTGGGAATCGATATATCGGTACTATATTAAAACCGATGTATCAAAATTACTATTTAAGGAGGGAACCGAATGTTAGACCAGTCTTATTACAGAAAAGCGGATGAGATCATCGAGCACTACGGACGTACAGCAGCATCGCTGATTCCGATCATGCAGGATATTCAGGCGGAATATCGTTACCTGCCGGGAGAATTGCTGACTTATGTAGCGAAAGAAATCGGAGTAAAAGAAGCCAAGGCCTACAGTGTAGCCACATTCTATGAGAATTTTTCTTTTGAGCCGAAAGGGAAATATGTCATTAAAGTGTGTGACGGAACAGCCTGTCATGTGAGAAAATCCATGCCTGTAAAAGAGGCTTTGATGAAGGAACTTGGACTGAGCAACAAGAAACACACTACAGATGACATGCTTTTTACCGTAGAAACAGTATCCTGTCTGGGTGCATGTGGACTTGCCCCCACACTGACTGTCAATGATGAAGTACATCCGAAGATGACTCCTGAGAAAGCTGTAGAACTTTTGAATAAACTGAGAGGAGAGTGCGTATGAGTATTAAGAGTAAAGAAGACCTGTTAAATAAGCAGGCTGAAGTAAATGAGCAGATTAAATCTTATACCTGCCGCGTTCTTGTCTGTTCAGGTACCGGATGTATCGCATCCGGAGCGCAGAAGATTTATGAAGAGATGTCAGTACTCTGTGAGAGAATTGATGGAGTAACAGTTGAAATGCAGAAGGATGTGCCTCATGTAGGCGTGATCAAAACAGGGTGCCAGGGCTTATGTGAACTTGGACCTCTGATGAGAATTGAACCATATGATTATCAGTATGTTCACGTACAGCCGGAAGACTGTAAGGAAATTGTGGAGAGAACTATATTGGAAGGAAAACCTGTAGAGAGGCTGTTTTATCGAGATAATAATACAGTCTGTCCACATCCTGATGATATTCCTTTCTTAAATCAACAGACACGTATCGTTCTTGAAAACTGTGGAAAAATCGATGCGGAATCTATCGAAGAGTATATTGCTGTGGGAGGCTATCAGGCACTTGCAAAAGTGATGGGAAGTATGTCCCCGCAGGAAGTTATTGATGAAGTAACTAAATCCGGGCTTCGCGGTCGTGGCGGTGCAGGATTCCCGGCAGGCAAGAAATGGTCTCAGGTTGCACGCCAGGCAGAGAAAACCCGCTATGTTGTATGTAATGGTGATGAGGGTGATCCCGGTGCATTTATGGATGGTTCCGTCATGGAAGGTGATCCATATAAGATGATCGAAGGTATGACTATTGCAGCCTACGCAGTCGGTGCGGAGAATGGATATATTTATGTTCGTGCAGAGTATCCTCTTTCTGTAAAGAGACTTAGGATGGCGATTGAACAGGCAGAAAAATATGGCCTGTTAGGTGATAATATTTTAAATTCCGGTGTAAACTTCCATTTACATATCAACAGAGGTGCCGGAGCTTTCGTATGTGGAGAAGGTTCGGCACTTACCGCATCTATCGAGGGTAACAGAGGTATGCCTCGTGTAAAACCGCCCCGTACAGTAGAGAAAGGTCTGTGGGGTAAGCCTACAGTTCTTAATAATGTAGAAACCTATGCTAATGTACCGAAGATTATTCTTCAGGGAGCAGACTGGTTCCGCACCATCGGTACAGAGGGAAGCCCCGGAACTAAAACCTTCTCACTGACCGGTTCTATCGAGAATACCGGTCTGATAGAGGTTCCTATGGGAACCACACTCCGCCACATTATCTATGATATCGGTGGTGGCTTAAAGAGTGGCGCCGCATTTAAAGGTGTCCAGATCGGCGGTCCGTCCGGCGGATGTCTGATCCTTGACCAGCTGGATGCACCTCTTGATTTTGATTCTGTCAAAAAATTAGATGCGATTATGGGATCCGGTGGTCTGGTAGTTATGGACGAGAATACCTGTATGGTTGAGGTTGCCAGATTCTTTATGAACTTCACCCAGCGTGAGAGCTGCGGTAAATGTGTACCGTGCCGTGAGGGTACCAAACGTATGCTGGAGATCCTGGAGAGGATCGTAGATGGAAAGGGTGAGATGTCCGATCTGGATGAGCTGGAAGAGCTTGCAAATATGGTTCAGAACATGGCTCTGTGCGGACTTGGCAAGAGTGCACCTCTTCCTGTTATCAGTACTCTCAAACGCTTCCGCGATGAATATGAGGAACATATCCGCGATAAGAAATGCCGTGCAAAAGTATGTACTGCTCTTCGTCAGTTCCACATCAACCCTGAGTTCTGTATTGGCTGCGGTAAATGCGCAAAGAACTGTCCGGCAGGTGCGATCTCAGGTAAGATTAAACATCCATATCACATTGATAACGACATCTGTATCAAATGCGGTGCATGTAAGGACAACTGTAACTTTGATGCAGTATATGTGGAAGCATAGAAGGGAGGATACACTATGGGCCATATGATAATTGACGGTAGAAAGGTAGAATTTACCGATGAAAAAAATGTCCTGTCTGTCATCCGCAAGGCAGGGATCAATATTCCGACACTGTGCTACCACTCAGAGGTATCCACTTTTGGTGCCTGTCGTTTATGTACAGTTGAAGACGAGAGGGGAAAAACATTTGCCTCATGTTCTGAACAGCCAAGAGATGGAATGGTGATCTATACCAATTCCGGAAGAGTCAAGAAATACAGAAAACTAATTGTAGAATTATTGCTTGCAGCACATTGTCGTGACTGTACAACCTGTGTTAAGAGTGGTGAGTGTGTCCTTCAGGAACTGGCACACAGGCTGGGCGTACAGACAATCCGTTTCAAAAATACCAGGGAATATCATGAGTTGGATACAAGTTCTCCTTCTCTGGTTCGTGATCCAAACAAATGTATTCTGTGTGGTAACTGCGTACGTGCCTGCGAAGAACTTCAGGGAATCGGAGCTTTAGGATTTGCATTCCGGGGAACTGAGGCCATGGTAATGCCTGCATTTAACAAAAAAATCGCAGAGACAGAATGTGTAAACTGCGGTCAGTGTCGTGTATATTGTCCAACAGGTGCTATTGCGATCAAGACACATATGGACGAGGCATGGGAAGCACTTGCTGATCCGAATATACGTGTAGTTGCTCAGATTGCTCCTGCAGTACGTGTCGCAGTAGGTGATCATTATGGACTGACCAAAGGTAAGAGTGTTATGGGTAAGATTGTCAATGCTCTCCACAGAATGGGATTCGATGAAGTTTATGATACTTCATTCAGTGCTGACCTTACTATTATGGAAGAGAGTGCCGAGTTCCTTGACAGAATTAAGAAGGGTGAGAAACTTCCGCTTCTTACTTCCTGCTGTCCTGCATGGGTGAAGTTTATCACAGACCAATACAAGGAGTATATTCCTAATCTTTCTACCTGCCGTTCTCCACAGGGAATGCTCTCAGCAGTAATCAAAGAGTACTTCCGCGATCCGGAACATGCCGGCGGCAAGAAAACAGTTATGATTTCTATTATGCCATGTACAGCCAAGAAGGCAGAAGCAGTTCGTCCGAACAGCTTCACAGACGGTGAACAGGATACAGATATCGTTATTACAACTACAGAGCTGCTCCGCATGATCGATAACTTTGGGCTTGACTTTGCAACTCTTGATCCGGAAGCCTGTGATATGCCGTTTGGCTTCGGCTCCGGTGGTGGTGTTATCTTCGGTGTTACAGGAGGTGTTACAGAAGCAGTTCTCCGCCGCCTGACTCCGGATCACAGCAAAGAAACCATGCATGAGATCGCAGAATGCGGTGTTCGTGGAGATGAGGGAATCAAGGAATTTACAGTTCCTTATGAAGGAATGAACCTTAATATCTGTGTTGCCAGCGGCCTTGCAAATGCAAGAACCGTTATGGAACAGGTTAAGAATGGTGAGAAAGAATATCATCTGATCGAGATCATGGCATGTCGCCGCGGATGTATCATGGGTGGCGGACAGCCGACAAGATCCGGCGACAGAACCAAAGCTCTGAGAGCTAAGGGCCTGTATAATGCAGATAATACAACTATCATTAAGAAATCCGATGAAAACCCGTTAGTTCTGGAACTTTACAACGGACTTCTGAAAGGCAAAGAGCATCATCTGCTTCACAATGATTCCTATTAAGGAACATCTGTGATGCCTGACAGTAACAATATGTCATTACTGTTCACTCCGTTCACAGTAACGTAGCCAAAATTCATTCCAGATTGCCTGCGGCAATAGAATTTTGGCTTGTATGTCTCGGGATTTTGGCATATTCATGCCAAAACACCTCGCGGGATAGTGGTGTGTGAACAGTAACAATATGTCCAAATGATAAATAGAATATTTTAAAGCTTCCTTGCATATTTTATAACAATACATGAAGGTTATGTGTAAATATGCAAGGGGGCTATTTTTATGGAAAATTTTCAGGTGTATCGTGATATCCAGGCCCGTACAGGGGGAGATATATACATAGGGGTCGTAGGACCTGTCCGCACAGGAAAATCTACATTTATCCGCAGATTCATGGAACTTGTTGCATTGCCACAGATGTCAGATACAAAGCAGGCAGAGATCAGAGATCAGCTTCCTTTAAGCGGATCAGGCAAAATCATCACCACAGCAGAAACAAAATTTATTCCCAAAGAAGCAGTTCCCATCACTCTCGGAGAAGATCAGCAGGTAAAGATCCGCCTGATCGACAGTGTGGGTTTTCTGGTAAAGGGTGCATCCGGGCAGACGGAGGACGGGAAAGAACGAATGGTAAAAACTCCCTGGTTTGAGCAGGCAATCCCATTTCGCGAGGCCGCACGCATCGGAACACAGAAAGTAATTCAGGAGCATTCCACAATAGGTATTGTGGTCACAACTGACGGAAGTTTCGGTGAACTTCCCAGAGACAATTTTTCGGAGGCAGAAGAGAAGGCTATTCAGGAACTGAAAAAACAGCAGAAACCATTTATCGTGCTGGTAAATTCGCAGATGCCATATAAAGATGCGGCTCTGAAAACAGCGGAAGAAATCCAACAGAAATATAAGGTAACTGCTCTGACAGTAAACTGTGACCAATTGAGAAAAGAAGATATTGCCAGGATTCTGGAGAAGGTTTTATATGAATTTCCTGTCAGTCAGATTCAGTTTTTTATTCCGCGCTGGGTAGAAATGCTTCCCCTGGAGCATGAATTAAAACAGCAGATCCTTTCACAGATCAGGGATAAAATGAAAAGTATGCAGCATATACGTGATATCACAAAGGAATCTGTAAAATTATCCGGACCTTATGTACAGGATTCCCTTCTGGAAGATGTAGGCTTATCCGATGGAACAGTAAAGGTAAGAATACGCATAAAGGAAGAATATTATTACAGGATGCTCAGTCAGATGAGTGGAATCGAAATGGAGAGTGAATATGAACTGATCCATACAATGCAGGAACTGGTACATATGAAAGAGGAATATGTAAAAGTGCAGGCTGCACTGGAAGCAGTGCGTGGAACCGGTTATGGTGTGGTTGTCCCGAATCTGGATGAGATTGAGATCGCACAGCCTGAAGTGATCCGACAGGGGAATAAATATGGAGTAAAGATCAAGTCAAAGAGTCCGTCTATCCATATGATAAAGGCAAATATAGAAACTGAAATTGCTCCCATAGTAGGAACAGAACAGCAGGCAAAGGATCTGATCCAGTATATTGATGAAGGCAGCCAGAGGGGGGAGAGTATCTGGGAGACTAATATTTTCGGTAAATCCATTGAGCAGTTGGTACAGGATGGCATCCGAAGCAAGATTGCAGCTATCAGCGAAGAAAGCCAGGTAAAGCTTCAGGATACCATGCAGAAAATTGTCAATGACAGTAAGGGCGGGCTGGTGTGTATTATCATATAGCTGCCGTATAATATGGTTCCTTTTAATTTTGCTTTTTAGCCGAACTGTGAAACAGTTATTCAGTTACAGGCAACGGAGAGCTCAGGTTACTGCGTCAATTACCGGTTCGTCAGTTTTTTTACTGTCAGTACTTTTTTCCCCTTCAATAACGACTTTATTAGGGAGGCATACGATGGTGCCTCCTTTTTCATCGATTGCCTTCTGTTTCATACACAGATGATCGGGGCATTGTGCAGAGATCATACGTGCCTGACCGTCTTTGATCTCACAGACATTTGTATCGTTGATTTTAATCATCTGATCCTTTTCCAGAGAATAAGTTCCATATTCTTTTCCGTCTACAGTAATGCGGATGGAACCATGACTGCCCTTATTTATAAGAGACATTCCTCCCCACATCGCCAGTGCAAGAATAAGAATACCACCTATAAAAATAAATTCTTTTTTCTTCAAAATATTGTACTCCATCTTTCTATAATAGCAGTAACGTTTCGTTTTGTCTGCATCATAACATGAATAAAAAAGAATAGCAACCTTTAGATGTTTGTGGTATGGTTATAATAATGAAAGAGAACGGAGGAAATCTTTTATGGGAAAATATATTATGGCACTGGATGCCGGGACGACCAGCAACCGCTGTATCCTGTTTAATGAAAAGGGAGAACGTTTAAGTGTTGCACAGAGAGAATTTACCCAGTATTTCCCGAAACCGGGCTGGGTAGAACATGATGCAGATGAGATATGGGCCAGTATGCTGGGTGTGGCAGTAGAGGCAATGACCAAGATCGGAGCAGATGCTTCAAAGATCGCTGCGATCGGAATCACAAACCAGAGAGAAACTGCAATCGTATGGGATAAAAATACCGGCGTACCTGTCTATCATGCGATCGTATGGCAGTGTCGCAGAACATCGGAATACTGCGACTCGCTGAAAGCCAGAGGACTGACTGAGAAATTCAGGGAGAAAACAGGGCTTGTGATCGATGCTTATTTCTCTGCAACAAAAATAAAGTGGATTCTGGACAATGTAGAAGGAGCCAGAGAGAAAGCGCAGAAAGGGCAGCTTTTGTTTGGAACTGTGGAAACCTGGCTGATCTGGAAACTGACAAAGGGCAGAGTCCATGTTACAGATTATTCCAATGCATCCAGAACCATGCTTTTTAATATCAATACTTTACAGTGGGATCAGGAAATTTTGAATGAACTTGACATTCCAAAGTCCATGCTTCCCAAACCAATGCCATCCAGCTGTATTTATGGAAAAGCAGATCCGGCAGTCCTTGGCGGTGCTATCCCTATTGCAGGTGCAGCAGGTGATCAGCAGGCTGCTTTGTTTGGCCAGACCTGCTTTAATGCCGGAGAAGCAAAAAATACTTATGGCACAGGATGTTTTCTTCTGATGAATACAGGAGAGAAACCTGTCTTTTCAAAGAACGGACTGGTTACTACGATTGCGTGGGGATTGGACGGAAAGGTAACCTATGCACTGGAAGGATCAATTTTTGTTGCAGGTGCAGCTATCCAGTGGCTGCGAGATGAATTAAAGGTAATTGATTCCTCTGAAGATTCCGAGTATATGGCAAATAAAGTATCAGATACACATGGATGTTATGTTGTGCCGGCCTTTACAGGACTGGGAGCTCCCCACTGGGATCAGTATGCGAGAGGTACGATCGTAGGAATTACCCGCGGTGTGAACAAATATCATATTATCCGCGCAACGCTGGAATCTATTGCCTATCAGGTAAATGACGTACTAAATGCCATGAAAGCAGATTCAGGCATTAATCTGGCAGCATTAAAAGTTGATGGCGGAGCCAGTGCCAACAATTTCCTGATGCAGACACAGGCAGATATTATCAATGCACCGGTCAACCGTCCATGCTGTGTTGAGACAACTGCAATGGGGGCTGCTTATCTGGCAGGTCTGGCAGTAGGCTACTGGAGCAGTAAAGAAGAAGTGCGCCACAATTGGTCCATTGACCAGAAATTCTACCCGTCTATCACTGAAGAAACAAGAGAGCAAAAGATCAAAGGATGGAATAAGGCTGTGAAATATTCTTACGGATGGGCGAAGGACGAATAAAGCCGTTTCGGGATATGAAGTGAGAATTAACAGTTGCTTACATTTTATCAGCAAAGCTAAATAAAATTCAGTGTATTGACAATCTTACAGAGATAGTGGTACGGTAATACAGTAATTTCGGCAAAGGCCGATGATTTTGGAGTTTTACAAATTACATAACGAATATTGAGGTGCGAAAAAATGCAGGAAATGAAACCAATCAAAGAAGGTAAAGTACGTGAGATTTATGACAACGGTGACAGCCTGATCATGGTTGCGACAGACCGCATCAGCTGCTTTGATGTTATCCTGAACAATCAGGTAACCAAGAAGGGAACTGTACTGACTCAGATGTCCAAGTTCTGGTTTGACATGACAGAAGACATTCTGCCGAACCACATGATTTCTGTAGATGTAAAAGATATGCCTGAATTTTTCCAGCAGGAGAAATTTGACGGAAACAGCATGATGTGCCGTAAGCTTGAAATGCTGCCTATCGAGTGTATTGTGCGTGGATATATTACAGGAAGCGGATGGGAAAGCTACAAAAAGACAGGTAAAGTCTGCGGTATTGAATTACCGGAAGGCCTGAAGGAATCTGACAAGCTTCCTGAGCCAATTTATACTCCGTCCACAAAGGCTGAGATTGGTGATCATGACGAAAATATCTCCTATGAGCAGAGTATCGCTCACCTTGAGAAATATTTCCCGGGCAGAGGAGAGGAATTAGCTGCAAAACTTCGTGATAATACAATTGCACTTTATAAGAAATGTGCGGAATACGCATTAAGCAAGGGAATCATCATCGCAGATACCAAATTTGAATTTGGTCTGGATAAAGATGGAAACATGGTGATCGGTGATGAGATGCTCACACCGGACAGCTCCCGTTTCTGGCCTGCTGAAGGATATGAACCGGGACATGGCCAGCCATCCTTTGACAAACAGTTTGCACGTGACTGGCTGAAAGCAAATCCGGACAATGACTGGACACTTCCGCAGGATATTGTAGATAAGACAATCGGAAAATATCTTCAGGGTTATGAAATGCTTACAGGTAAGAAATTATAATAATTCAGAGATATAGCAGATACTGCTGTTCGAAACATTGATAAAAGTTCGGACAGCAGTATTTTTTGATAAAATGCCACAAAAGTGTGGAAATCAGATAAATTTTTTGTTACACTAAAGTGAAGAAGGTAATGGAAGAGACAGGATTGTAGTCATGGTGTGTAGTTATATTTTTGTTTCTGAGATTATGAAAATGTGTAAGGAGAAAAAGGTTTATGAAAACATTGAAAAAGTTGCTTTTTATCATAATGGCAGTTGCTGTTTTAGCTATGCCGGTATTTGGTGTACAGGCTGCGGAAAGTGATATTCCTGTTACAGAGCAGCCCGGGGTATCCCCGACGCCATCTCCGGTTCCCATAAGAGAACTGGTTACAAAGGGAAACAAGATTTACTATTATTATAAGGGAAAAATGGTTAAGAACAAATGGAAGAGATATAATGGCTATAAGTATTATTTTGGCGCAAATGGAAATGCTGTGCGGGGAGGACAGCGTATCAACAATGTAGTTTATGTTTTTGATGCGAAAGGACGTTTATTTGAGAATAAACAGAATAAAATTGTAAAATCCGGATCCAATATTTATCATATAAGGACAGAACACGGCCGTGCCAGCATTGGATATTTTATCTATAAGAATAATCTGTATTATGCGGATCCAAAAGGAAGGCTGTATCAGAAGAAATCCAGACAGAACGGCCAGCTTTATTTTACCAATTCCGGTGCTGCAAGAAAAGATTATAATGCTCTGCTGAAAATGCGTGTGATGCAGATTGTATCGTCAATCACAAATTCAGGTATGAGTCAGAGCCAGAAGCTTTATGCATGTTGGAAATATGTTGTTTACGGAGGATTTTACTATGGTGGTCCGGATCCTAACATTTACCAGAGTGGCTGGGCGCGCAGTGAGGCATTGAGGATGTTTCGTACAGGATATGGCAACTGTTATGGATTTTCCTGTATTTTTGCTGCTCTTGCAAGAGAAATAGGATATACACCGTATATGATCTGTGGCCGGGTACCGGGAAGCAGAGATGGAGCGGCAGATGGCTTCACCCGTCATTGCTGGGTAGAAATCAATGGTCTTTATTATGATCCGGAAGCGCAGTATGCCGGCTGGATGACAGGGGTTTATGGTTATGATTACTATCCGATCAGTCACCAGATCCAGAGAGTTGTTAACTTTTGTAAATTCTAATGTGCAGATAAGTTGACTAATTATATGAGAGGTGTTTCTATGGAAAGCAGAATTGCAGTGATCAGTATTATAGTAGAGAATTCAGATTCTGTAGAATGTCTGAACAGGATTCTTCATGAATATGGCATTTATATCATCGGCAGAATGGGGATTCCTTACAGGCAGAGAGGGATAAGCATTATCAGTGTGGCAATAGATGCACCTCTGGATATAATCAATGCACTGACCGGAAAAATTGGCCGGCTGGCAGGGGTTTCAGCAAAAACAGTCTATTCGAAAGCTTAGAGGAAATGAAAATATATGGCATCAGCAGAGTTGCAGATACCTGAACACATTCAGGAGACACAGAATATTACCAGAGAAGAACTGGAAATGATTTTACATACACAGAATCCACTGGTAACGGAAGAACTACGAAGAAGAGCACAACAGACCGCAAAAGCAATTTATGGAAATAAAATTTATGTCCGTGGTCTGATCGAATTTACAAATTACTGCAAGAACAATTGTTATTATTGTGGTATACGCTGTTCAAATACGGATGCAGACAGATACCGGCTTTCTTTGGAACAGATTTTGTCCTGCTGTGAAACAGGATGGAATCTTGGTTTTCGGACTTTTGTTCTGCAGGGCGGAGAAGATCCGCATTTCACAGATGAACATATTTGTCAGATTGTCCGCACGATTAAAGAAATATACCCTGACTGTGCAGTGACTCTTTCTATTGGAGAAAAGAGTGAAGAAAGCTATCAGGCATATTTTAATGCAGGCGCTGACAGATATCTCTTGCGTCATGAGACAGCAGATGAAGATCATTACAAAAAACTTCACCCGGAACAGATGTCCCTGGTTTTCAGAAAAAATTGTCTGAAAAACCTGAAGAAAATAGGATATCAAACCGGATGTGGATTCATGGTAGGATCTCCGGGACAAACTGTAGATACACTTTACCGCGATCTTTTATTTATTAAGGAATTAAAGCCTGAAATGATAGGAATCGGACCGTTTATTCCTCACAAAGACACCCCGTTTGCTAAAGAATCACCCGGAACGCTGGAGCAGACGCTGCGATTATTGTCAATTATCCGCCTGATCCACCCACATGCGCTTCTTCCGGCAACAACAGCCCTTGGAACCATAGATCCCAAGGGCAGAGAGAAGGGAATTTTGGCAGGGGCCAATGTAGTAATGCCCAACTTATCACCGGTCAATGTCCGGGATAAGTATACCCTTTATGATAATAAGATCTGTACAGGTGATGAAGCTGCTGAATGCAAAGCCTGTATGGCAGCACGTATGAAGAGCATTGGTTATGAAGTAGTGACAGACAGAGGCGATTATAAAGCATGACTGCAGTTCACTCCTGAATAACTTAAGCACCCGCAATAAGCGGAACATAAAACTGAATATAGAAAAAACTAATCGGAAAGCGGCAGATAAGGAAGCCCCTGACCGAAAAGAAAGGAAACCAATCTATGTATAATCCAAAATCATTAAAAGCAGAGGAATTTATTTCCGACGAAGAGATCAGAGAAACCCTTGCATATGCAGATGCAAACAAAGAAAATGTGGAGCTGATCGACCAGATCCTTGCGAAGGCAAAAGAATGTAAAGGACTTACCCACAGAGAAGCCTCTGTCCTTCTTGCCTGTCCCATTCCTGAGAAGATTCAGGATATGTATGATCTGGCAGCGGAGATCAAGAAAGAATTCTACGGAAACAGAATCGTTCTGTTTGCCCCTCTGTATCTTTCCAACTATTGCGTAAACGGCTGTGTGTACTGTCCGTATCATAAGAAAAATCAGCATATTGCCCGCAAAAAACTTACTCAGGAAGAAATTGTAAAAGAAGTAACTGCTCTTCAGGATATGGGACATAAACGTCTTGCTATTGAAGCCGGAGAGGATCCGATCAATAATCCCATTGAGTACATTCTGGAATGCATCCAGACAATCTACAGCATTAAACATAAGAACGGTGCCATCCGACGTGTCAATGTAAATATTGCGGCCACAACTGTGGAAAATTACAGGAAATTAAAAGATGCAGGAATCGGTACCTACATTCTTTTTCAGGAGACTTATCATAAAGAAAGTTACGAAACACTTCATCCAACAGGTCCGAAACATAACTATGCCTATCATACAGAAGCAATGGACCGCGCAATGGAAGGCGGCATTGATGATGTAGGACTGGGTGTATTATTTGGTCTTGAACTTTACAGGTATGAGTTTGCCGGGCTTCTGATGCATGCGGAACATCTTGAGGCAGTTCATGGAGTAGGTCCTCATACTATCAGTGTGCCTCGTATCAAACATGCGGATGATATTGATCCTTCTGCTTTTGATAACAGTATCAGTGATGAAATTTTTGCCAAAATCTGTGCACTGATCCGGATTGCTGTGCCATATACGGGAATGATCATTTCCACAAGAGAAAGTAAAGCAGTTCGTGAAAAAGTACTTCCTCTGGGAGTTTCTCAGATCAGCGGTGCCTCCAGGACAAGTGTTGGCGGGTATGACGTTCCTGAAACAGAAGATGAAGTGACATCTGCACAATTTGACGTCAGTGACCAGAGATCTCTGGATGAAATCGTTAACTGGCTGATGGGTATGGGAGATATCCCAAGCTTCTGTACTGCCTGTTACAGAGCAGGAAGAACAGGTGACCGTTTTATGTCTTTGTGCAAAAGTAAACAGATTTCCAACTGCTGCCATCCCAATGCGCTGATGACATTGATGGAATATCTCCAGGATTATGCAAGCCCTGAGACGAAAAAAGTCGGACTGGAGCTGATTCAAAAAGAACTGGAAAATATCCCGGGCGAAAAGATAAGGAAACTCACAGAGGAACACCTTGCAGATATTGTAAACGGACAGAGAGATTTCCGATTCTGACATTCTCTGCACTTTTAACGATCAATAACAACACCTGAAAGAAGGGATTAATATGGCAGTGACATTGAACGAAACACCTTCCGGAAACCGTCTGCATATAGGAATCTTTGGCAAAACCAACAGTGGAAAATCCTCATTTATCAATACTTTTTCCGGACAGAAAGTATCGATTGTTGCGGATGTTGCCGGAACTACCACAGATCCTGTATATAAACCAATGGAAATCTATCCTCTTGGTCCCTGTATCCTCATCGATACGGCAGGATTTGATGATGAAGGAGAACTGGGTGCATTACGAATAGAAAAAACCAGTCTGGCTGCACAGAAAACTGAACTGGCGATCATCCTTTTCTGCGAGGATGAAATGGTACAGGAATTAAAATGGTATAACTATTTTAAGAAACGGCAGACACCGGTAATTCCGGTGCTTGGTAAAGCTGATCTATATACACAGGAACAAAAAGAATATCTGATTCAGATGATTCAGAAAAATACAGGAGAAACGGTCTGTCCTGTCAGTTCTGAAACGGGAGAGGGAATCCGGAAATTAAAAGAGCTTCTGGCAGAAAAAATCCCGGAAGGCTACGGTAACAGAATGATCACCGGGAATCTGGTTTCCAAAGATGATCTGGTACTCCTTGTAATGCCACAGGATATCCAGGCACCAAAGGGACGGCTGATCCTGCCCCAGGTACAGACTCTACGAGAACTGCTGGATAAAAGATGTCTCATAATGAGTGTAACTACTGACCGGTATCCGGCTGCATTGCAGACTCTTTCCAGACCACCGAAGCTGATCATCACAGATTCTCAGGTGTTCCCATACATCTATGAGAACAAACCAAAAGAGAGCATGCTTACTTCCTTTTCTGTACTGTTTGCGGCATACAAGGGAGATCTTTCTTACTACATAGAGGGAGCAAAAGCAATTGACAGTCTGAAAGAAACTTCTCATGTACTGATTGCCGAATGCTGCACACATGCATCTCTGAAAGAGGATATTGGCAGAGTGAAAATTCCCCGGATGCTGAAAAAACGATTTGGAGAAAACCTGCAGGTAGAGCTGGTAAGCGGAACCGATTTTCCGGATGACCTTACCGAATATGATCTGATCATCCAGTGCGGAGCATGTATGTTTAACCGGAAATATGTGATGTACCGCATCGACAGGGCAAAGAAGCAACAGGTACCTGTGACCAATTACGGGATAACCATCGCACATCTTACCGGAATACTGGATCATGTGGCATTGCCGGAATGATGATTCCAATCCCGAAAAATAACAGATATTAACAAATACATAAAGACTGCTGTACAGTTAGATTGCTGTATGGCAGTTTTATTGTTATATTACAGGAAATTAATCCTGCTAATCCTGCAAGCAGGATTCTTTTTTATAAATAATTGCTTCACAATTTGGATGAATTTCGCAAAATTTTCATGAAGATATTGACAAGCAGCCTATGTTAGTTTATACTAACTTACAGTTAGAGAAAGTTAACCATACCCAAAGTATTATCAATGCCCGATTATCAGGCAAGGGATAAATACTTTCCAATCCCCATATTAATATATCTAAAAGAACAAAAGGAGGATAATACATGAGTATTGTAATCGTAGGCGGACATGACAGAATGGTAGGACAGTATAAAAAAATCTGCAAATCTTATAAATGCAAATGTAAAGTATTTACACAGATGGAAGCCGACTTCGGAAAAAAGATAGGATGTCCGGATCTTCTGGTACTTTTTACAAATACTGTATCCCATAAGATGGTAAAATGCGCACTGGACGAGGTTGGCGCTTCTACAGATATTGTGCGCTGCCATACCAGCAGCGGAAATGCACTCAACGGTATTCTCGAAGCACGTTGCTGATAAATACTTTTCTTGTATATATTGCATAATATAGTGATAAATTAATGAAAAAAATTATTAATGTTTTAAACTGAAAAACTTTATCATTAAAAATTTCAATAAAGTTATTGACATCTAACCAAAATTAGAATACACTAACCACATGATAAAGATAATGTTTATCACTTATTAAATGCAAAGGAAGGGATGAAGAAATGCCGTTATCAATGGTAAATGCCGGTGAACCTTTTACAATCAAAAGAATCGGAGGCAAAGAAGAAGTGAAGAGACATCTTGAGGAGCTCGGCTTCGTAGTAGGAGGAGTTGTCACAGTTGTTTCTGAGATTAACGGAAGCCTGATCGTTAATGTTAAAGAATCCAGGGTTGCCATTGGAAAAGATATGGCAAGCAAGATTATGGTCTGAACCATAATTTCTTCCTGAAAGAAAAATAAAATTCCAGAGCGTATAGATTGTGGAAATGATTTTTCAGACACGCTCCGGGGAAAGAAGGGAAAGAAACTTGAAGACATTAAAAGAAGTTCATGTTGGAGAGACCGTTAAAGTCCAGAAACTTACCGGTGAAGGTCCGGTCAAGAGAAGAATCATGGATATGGGAATCACTAAAGGCGTGGAAATTTATGTAAGAAAAGTTGCACCTCTGGGAGATCCTGTAGAAGTAACTGTAAGAGGATATGAATTATCCTTACGTAAAGCAGATGCTGAAATGATTGTCGTGGGATAATTTTTTTGACATCATGTTAGGTCTTTCTAACAATTAGCCTTGTCTAATAGTTAACGAAAGTTAAGTATTAGTGATGACTAATAACTGTTGAGAATGATAAATGATATCAGCAGCAGAAAGATTGGGTAAAGAGATCAAAATAAAAAGATCAAGAAATCAGAGGAGAGAGATTATGTCAGTAAAAATTGCACTCGCAGGTAATCCGAACTGCGGTAAAACGACATTATTCAATGCACTGACCGGCTCAAATCAGTTTGTAGGTAACTGGCCAGGTGTAACTGTCGAGAAAAAAGAGGGTAAGCTGAAGGGACACAAGGATGTGATCCTCACTGACTTACCTGGTATTTATTCTTTATCACCATATACACTTGAAGAGGTAGTTGCAAGAAATTACATTCTTCAGGAAAAACCGGATGCGATCATCAATATCGTTGATGGTACCAATATTGAACGTAACCTGTATCTTACAACACAGATTCTGGAACTTGGGATTCCGGTCATCATGGCAGTCAACATGATGGATATCGTTGAGAAAAACGGTGATACAATACATATTGATAAACTGAAAAAGAAACTCGGCTGTGAAGTTGTTACTATTTCTGCTCTGAAGGGAACTGGAATCACAGAAGCTGCAAACAAGGCAGTTTCCATTGCCCAGAGCCACCGGAAAGTAACACCTGTCCATGAATTCTGCGATAAAGCAGAAGAGATCATCGGAGCAGTTGAGAATAAACTGACCGGTGTGGTACCGGAAGAACAGAAGAGATTCTTCGCAATCAAGCTTCTTGAAAGAGATGACAAGATCATTGAGCAGATGAATACATCCGTAAATGTATCTGCCGAGATCAAAGAAATGGAAAATGAGTTTGACGACGATACAGAAAGTATTATCACAAATGAGAGATATGTTTATATTTCTTCTATCATTGGTCAGTGTGTGACTAAGGCAAGAAAAGATAAGCTTTCCACATCTGATAAGATCGACCGTATTGTTACCAACAGATGGCTGGCACTGCCGATCTTTGCAGTTGTAATGTTTATCGTATATTATGTATCTGTAACTACAGTTGGTGCTTTCGTAACTGACTGGACAAACGATGTTCTGTTTGGTGAGATCATTCCTCCGGCAATTGAATCAGGGCTGAATGCGATTGGCTGTGCAGCATGGTTACAGGGACTGATCCTTGACGGTATTGTAGCCGGTGTGGGAGCTGTTCTCGGTTTCGTACCTCAGATGCTTGTACTGTTTGCATTCCTTGCATTCCTTGAGTCCTGTGGTTACATGGCTCGTGTAGCATTCATCATGGACAGAATTTTCCGTAAATTCGGTCTTTCAGGTAAATCCTTCATTCCAATGCTTATCGGCAGTGGATGCGGTGTTCCAGGTGTTATGGCTTCCCGTACGATCGAGAATGACCGTGACAGAAAGATGACAATCATGACAACTACATTCGTTCCCTGCGGAGCTAAACTTCCGATCATTGCCATGATCGCAGGTGCATTCTTCGGAAACAGCGGATGGGTTGCAACAAGTTGTTACTTTGTCGGTATTGCAGCAATTATCTGCTCCGGTATCATCTTAAAGAAAACAAAAATGTTTGCCGGTGATCCGGCTCCGTTCGTTATGGAGCTTCCTGCATACCACTGGCCAACAGTCAGCAATATCTTAAGAAGTATGTGGGAAAGAGGCTGGTCCTTCATTAAGAAAGCCGGAACAATCATCCTTCTTTCAACAATCATTCTGTGGTTCTTAATGAGCTTCGGATGGGAAGGCGGAAGCTTCGGTATGGTTGAAGAACTTAACGAGAGTATCCTTTCTAAGATCGGTACAGCAATCGCATGGATCTTTGCACCTCTTGGCTGGACAAAAGCCGGCGAAGGATGGAAGATGGCAGTTGCAGCTGTTACAGGTCTGATCGCAAAAGAGAATGTAGTAGCTACATTTGGTATGCTTTATGGATTCGCAGAAGTTGCAGAAGACGGTGCTGAGATCTGGGGTAGCCTGGCAGCAGCCATGACACCGATCGCAGCTTACGGCTTCCTGGTATTCAATCTTCTTTGTGCTCCTTGCTTCGCAGCTATGGGTGCGATCAAGAGAGAGATGAACAATACAAAATGGTTTTTATTTGCAATCGGATATCAGTGTGGACTTGCATATCTTGTGTCTCTGTGTATCTATCAGATCGGTACACTGGTTACAGGCGGCGGTTTCGGTATCTGGACAGTGGTTGCATTCGCAATTATCATCGGATTTTTATATCTGCTGTTCAGACCTTATAAGGAAAGCGGCAGCCTTAATGTAAAGGTAAAGGGTATGGCAAAAGCCAGATAAAACAGTAATAAGATTAGAGCCTGCGTCCCATCTGGTGGTGCGGGTTCTGATAAACAGAATTGCAACTGTTTCATATCTTTTGCATCGCGAAGCGTGTCGCTGCGAACGGAGTGAACAGTAACACTCAGTATCTTCACAGTTAGTGGACTGCTGATTATCAGATTGCAGTATAGTGATTATATGTGTATGATAATGATATAAAGCAGGAGGTGTCGTTTATGGGAACATTGATTGTAGGAGCGATTTTGATTTTAATTGTCGGACTGATCATAAAAGGAATCGTCAGAGACAAAAAAAGTGGCAAGTCATCATGTGGCGGAGACTGCAGCCACTGCAAAGGGTGCCATTGAGAATCAGGCATATTACTGAAACCTGATGCCAAACAGCAGCCATATGTCAGGAAACAGAAATTAACAAGCGGAAGGATGATGTGATTTTGGGAGCAGCAGCATTACAGAGACAGGAAAATTGTAAAGAGCCCAATTACCAGAGAACCCGAATGCAGAAAGATGTTGTAATCCAGGAATTAAAGAAGCGAGGATGCAGGATTACCAAACAGAGAAGAATGCTGTTGGAAGTCATTCTTGAAAATGAGTGTTCCTGCTGTAAAGAAATCTATTACAATGCATCCCGCCTGGATCCGGGCATCGGATCAGCTACGGTGTACCGTATGGTAAACCTTTTGGAAGAAATTGGTGCAATCAGCAGAAGAAATATGTATAAAATCGTGAGAAATCCGGATTGTAAAGATGAAAGTGTATGCACCATCGAGCTGGATGATAATACAGTCCAGAAATTATCAAAAGACAGTTTTAACAATGTAGTCCTGACAGGACTGAAGGCCTGTGGATACATTGACAAACAGGAAATCGAGCGGATGTTCGTAAATTCCTGTGATTTTAAACATTGAAAACAAGTAAAAATTTAAATAGAGAACGAACTGATGACCGCCGGGAAATGCTGAAGAGTATAATTTCCGGTGGCTTTCTTATATTTCTTCAGTTTTTTACTCTCTTTTGGCAATACGGTTTCCGGTAACGTTCTTAACATGTCTGAAATGAGAACATTTCTCAACAAGAAGAAAAAAGTAGAAATATGAGAATTTTGGCTGTATAATACATGAAATATAAATAAGCTGATGTCGCAATAATGTGTTTGCCCATCATATTTATCTGAAAACAGTTCATAACTGTTCAGCACCGAAAGGGTGCTGAGTGGTTACAATAAATTAAAAATCACAACAGGAGGATACATCAATGATTAAATTTGACGGTAAAAAAACAGGAATCTTTGCAGCAGGAGTAGCTTTCGGTACAGCAGGTATCAAGATTCTTACAAGTAAAGATGCAAAGAAATTATACACAAACTGCACAGCAGCCGTTTTACGTGCAAAGGCATGTGTAATGAAAACAGCTTCCGCAATTCAGGAGAATGCTGAGGATATTTATGCAGAAGCACAGCAGATCAACGAAGACAGAGCAGCAGCTGAGGAAGTGGTAGAAGATACAGCTGACGAAGCAGCAGAAGAAACAGAAGAGACAACAGATTTCAAAGAAGAGACAGAAGAAACAGAAGAAGGCAGCGAGGAATAATGAAATTTGCTATTAAGCATGAAATAAAAGGACGAATTCGTATCCACCTTGCGCAGAAACACATGACCTACAGACAGGCGGATATTCTGCAGTGTTATCTGGAGAAAGAGGCAAATATCAGCAAGGCATCGGTTTATGTAAGAACTCAGGATGTCGCTGTTGTCTATACCGGCAGCAGAGATGGGCTGATTCGTTTACTGAGCAGATTTTCCTATGAAACTGCTCAGGTATCTGAATCAGCACTTGAGAATTCCGGACGTGAATTAAACGAAACCTATAAAGAAAAACTGATCAACTCTGTAGTAATGCGTACATTAAATAAAATGTTTCTGCCATACCCGGTATGTGTAGCGATCACTACAGTGAAATCAGTAAAATACATTTATCATGGTGTACGTACTTTGATGAAGGGCAAACTGGAGGTACCTGTTCTGGATGCAGCAGCAATCGGTGTATCTATGCTCCGCGGTGACTTCAATACTGCAGGTTCCACCATGTTCCTGCTTGGAATCGGTGAGATCCTTGAGGAATGGACACATAAGAAATCCGTCAATGACCTTGCAAGAAGCATGTCTATCAATGCAGAGAAAGTATGGTTTGTAAACGAAGACGGACAGGAGGTTCTTATATCTGCTTCTTCTGTTAAAGCAGGTGATCTGATACGCGTACATATGGGCAATGTGATTCCATTTGACGGAAATGTTACAGCAGGAGAGGCAATGGTCAACCAGACTTCTCTGACAGGTGAATCTGCGCCTGTACGTAAAGCAGAAGGCAGTTTTGCCTATGCAGGAACTGTTCTGGAAGAGGGCGAACTCACTGTTAAGGTTAAAGAAGCAGCAGGTTCCAGCCGCTATGAGAAGATCGTCAACATGATCGAGGATTCTGAGAAGCTGAAGTCCTCTGTGGAAAGTAATGCAGAACATCTTGCAGACAGACTTGTACCATACACTCTTGCAGGTACAGGGATAACTTATCTGCTTACCAGAAACATGACGAAAACCCTTGCGGTACTTATGGTAGATTTCTCCTGCGCACTGAAGCTTGCCATGCCTGTTTCCGTATTATCCGCTATACGTGAGGCAAGTACTCACAGTATTACTGTAAAGGGCGGTAAATATATGGAAGCAATGGCTGATGCCACGACTATTGTATTTGACAAGACGGGTACACTTACAAAAGCAAAGCCTGTAGTTTCAGATGTGGTATCTTTCAGTGAAGAGCTGAGTTCAGATGAGCTTCTGCGTATTGCAGCATGTATGGAGGAACATTTCCCTCATTCCATGGCAAGAGCAGTTGTCAATGCAGCCAAAGAGAAACATCTTGTTCATGAGGAAATGCATTCAAAAGTAGAATATATCGTAGCTCATGGTATTTCTACAACTATTGAAGGCAAAAAGGCAGTGATCGGAAGCTGGCATTTCGTAATGGAAGATGAAAAGTGTGTAATTCCGGAAGGAATGGAAGACAGATTTGAACACCTGCCATTAGAATGTTCTCACCTGTATCTTGCAATCGAAGGAAAACTTGCAGCAGTTATCTGTGTAGAAGATCCGCTTCGTGAAGAGGCTGCAGATGCAGTACGTGAATTAAAAGAAGCCGGCATTACAAAAGTCGTAATGATGACCGGTGACAGTGAACGTACAGCAGCAGCTATTGCGAAACGTGTAGGCGTAGATGAATATTACTCCGAAGTCCTGCCGGAAGATAAGGCATCTTTTGTAGAGAAAGAAAAAGAACTGGGGCATAAAGTTATTATGATCGGTGATGGGATCAATGATTCTCTGGCACTTTCTTCTGCAAGTGTGGGAATTGCTATCAGTGATGGTGCAGCTATTGCACGTGAAATCGCAGATGTTACAATTTCTGCAGATAATCTCCATGAGATTGTTACGTTAAAGAGACTGAGCACAGCGCTGATGAAGCGTATCCACAATAATTACAGAACTATTATCGGTATAAACGGCGGTCTGATCGCACTTGGAGTTACAGGTATCATTATGCCTACAACATCCGCACTGCTTCATAACATGTCAACACTGACTATCAGTTTAAGAAGTATGAGAAATCTTCTTCCAAAAGAAGAGGAAGCATAAAGATAACCATAAAAAACCATATCCGGGATTTCATGATAAAGCAACAGATGCTTAGTCTCTGAAAATCCGGGATATGGTTTTTATTATATTTTTATTTAATTTTCATGCGTGCCTGCAATAGACTTCTTAATGGCAGAAAAACTCTCTGCGCTGATCGCATGCTCCATCTTACAGGCATCCTCGGCTGCAACCTTCGGGTCAACTCCGATAGAAGTCAGCCATCCTGTCAGAAAGGTATGTCTTTCATAAATCTTATCTGCAATTTCCTGCCCGGTTTCCGTCAGATTGATAAATCCATTTTCATCAATCGTAATGTAATTACTGGCTTTCAAATTCTTCATTGCAACACTGACACTCGGTTTTGAAAAAGACAGTTCATGCGCAATGTCGATAGAGCGGACATTACCGTTTCTTTTTTGGATCATAAGGATCGCTTCGAGATAATCTTCTCCTGATTCATGTATCGCCATATTGATACCCTCCTTTTTTCTTTCCGATATTGCTGCTGTGAACTGCTGTACGCAAACAGTACAGACAGTTATGTTCTGTCAAAGAGTATCATATTTCTTTTTATGATTTTGATACCTGCCAGATAATAATATCCTGTTTTTTAAAACATTAAAGCAACACGTTAAACTATAATAACATGGATTATAACATAACTTTTGATTTCCGTAAAGAAATCTCCTCAAAACTATTGACAGAAGAGAAAATAATGCTATAATAAAATCAAACAAATGAACAAGTGCTCATATGTTAATATAAAAGAGATGAGCGGAAAGGGAAAATATTATGAAGAAAACTTATAAAATCGATGTAGACTGTGCAAACTGTGCTAATAAAATGGAGGAAGCTGCCAGGAATACAGCCGGTGTTAAAGATGCAACAGTTAATTTCATGATGCTGAAGATGATCGTTGAATTCGAAGACGGACAGGATCCAAAAGCAGTTATGAAAGACGTATTAAAGAACTGCAAGAAGGTAGAAGACGACTGTGAGATCTATCTTTAATTCTGAGTTATCCGGAGAATGGACTGTTGCATAAAACGTATCCCGGCACTGAGCTTTTTGCCGGAAAGTTTTTTGCAGCGGTCCTGCTTTTATTAAGAAGAGAGAGGTATTGATATGAACAAGAAGCAGAAGAAAATGCTGATCAGAATTATCATAGCAGCAGTGCTGATCGTGGTCTTTTCCTTACTGCCGGCAGAGGGATACCTGAGATTTGTTCTTTTTATGATCCCATATCTGGTCATCGGCTATGATATCCTGAAGAAAGCATTTAAGGGTATTTTAAATAAACAGGTGTTTGACGAGAACTTTCTGATGGCTGTAGCCACAGTAGGTGCAATTCTCCTTGGCGATTATTCCGAGGGTGTTGCAGTTATGCTTTTCTACCAGATTGGAGAACTTTTCCAGAGCTATGCAGTGGGAAAGAGCAGACGAAACATCAGTGAACTGATGGATATCCGTCCTGATTATGCGAACATAGAGAAAGACGGAACACTGGAACAGGTTGATCCTGATGAAGTTGAGATCGGAACCATTATTGTTGTTCAGCCGGGTGAAAAAGTACCGATCGATGGAGTGATCACCGAGGGAACTTCTACATTAAATACAAGTGCACTGACAGGTGAGAGTCTTCCGCGTGATGCAAAAGCAGGCGATGAAGTGATCAGTGGTTGTATCAATATGACAGGTCTGCTGAAGATCCGTACAACTAAGGAATTCGGTGAATCTACAGTATCCAAGATACTTGAACTGGTAGAGAATTCCAGCTCCAGAAAGTCAAAATCTGAAAATTTTATTTCCAAATTTGCGAAATACTATACACCTGCAGTATGTTACGGAGCCCTTGCTCTTGCATTTATCCCGCCGATCGTACTTCTTATTATGGGAAAACCTGCCATATGGGGAGACTGGATCTACAGAGCCCTTACCTTCCTTGTAATCAGCTGTCCATGTGCGCTGGTCATCAGCATCCCGTTAAGTTTCTTTGCAGGAATCGGCGGAGCCAGCAATCAGGGCATTCTGGTCAAGGGTTCCAACTATCTGGAAACACTGGCTCAGACAAAATATGTTGTATTTGACAAAACAGGTACTATGACTCAGGGTGTCTTCGAAGTAAGTGGTATTCATCACAATGAAATGCCTGATGAGAAATTGTTAGAATATGCAGCACTTGCAGAGTGTTCTTCTTCCCATCCCATCAGCAAGAGTCTGCAGAAAGCATACGGAAAACCAATCGACAGAAATCGTGTTACTGATATTGAAGAAATCAGTGGTAATGGTGTGATTGCCAAAGTTGACGGCATATCTGTAGCTGCCGGTAATACCAAATTAATGAACAGACTTGGCATTGCTTATCAGGATTGCCATCATGTAGGAACTGTTGTGCATATGGCCATTGACGGCAAATATGCAGGACATATCCTGATATCCGATATCATCAAACCTCATGCAAAAGAGGCAATCGCTGAACTGAAGAAAGCCGGAATCAGCAAGACTGTTATGCTGACAGGCGATTCAAAACGTGTTGCAGATCAGGTTGCCGAAGAACTGGGAATCCAGGAAGTATACAGCGAACTTTTACCTGCTGACAAAGTTTCCAGGGTAGAAGAACTTCTTAATCAGAAATCTGAAAAGGATAAACTTGCATTCGTAGGTGACGGTATCAATGATGCTCCTGTATTATCCAGAGCCGATATTGGTATTGCGATGGGAGCACTTGGTTCAGATGCAGCTATCGAAGCAGCAGATATCGTTCTGATGGATGATGATCCTCTGAAGATTTCCAAAGCGATCAAAATTGCACGTAAATGTATCCGTATTGTATATGAGAATATTTATTTTGCAATCGGCATTAAAATTCTCTGTCTGATCCTTGGAGCTTTAGGTATTGCAAACATGTGGGCGGCCATTTTTGCAGATGTAGGTGTTATGATCTTGGCAGTATTAAACGCGATCCGTACATTATTTGTAAAGAATTTATAAGAAACAGGCAAATCAGCAGAAACCTTTTGTGATAAGCCGGAAAGGTAACAGGTAAGAAAATGGAAGTATGCAAAGAAGAATTATGTGAGAGTAATGAAATACATGAAGATCTGCTTAAAATTGTAGATGAAACCCTGCCGGAAGAAACAGAGCTTTATGATCTGGCCGAATTATTCAAGGTTTTCGGAGACTCTACCAGAATACGCATTTTGTTTGTTTTGTTTGAGGCAGAGGTATGCGTCTGCGATCTCGCCAAAGCATTGAATATGACTCAGTCTGCGATTTCTCATCAGCTTCGTATTCTGAAACAGAATAAACTGGTAAAGAGCCGTAGAGAGGGAAAATCTATTTTTTATTCTCTGGCAGATGATCATGTCCGCACGATTATCAACCAGGGACGGGAACATATAGAAGAAGATTGAAAAAAGCATCAGTTATCTGAAAGATTATAAATTCAGATAACTGATGCTTTTAAAGTTATAGATGAACTCTTTTCAAAATCTCGTTAGTAAGTCCTCCGATTACTACCCCGGCAGCAACACCTGCCACCAGAAGTGCCGGTGCGTATACAAACACACTTGCATTTTGTACGATCAGCATGGCAATGATCAACTGACCGATATTATGGGAAACACCTCCTGCAACGCTGACACCGATCAGACTGAAAGATGTTTTTTTCATCATAAGTGTCATAACTGTCATACTAAGCACAGCGCCTGCCAGGCTGTACAGGATACTGAACAGATTTCCGAACATAAATCCGATCACCAGAATGCGGACAACAGAAACCAGGGCAGCCTCCCTAAATGAATATTTCTTCAAAATAAAAAGTACTCCCAGATTGGCAAGTCCAAGTTTAATCCCCGGAATCCCCGCAAAAACCGGCACCAGTGATTCCACATATCCCAAAATAATCGCCACAGCTGAAAAAAGTCCAAGGCAGGCTGTTTTTTGCTTCATAAATCTATTTTCTCCTCTCAAAAAATCCAAAATGGAATTATCAGAATTCTTCAGACATTTTAACACAGAAAAAATATTCCCGCAACCATAAGTTAGATGCAACTAATACTGATTTTTACTGAAAGCATTTATTGAGAAAAAATGACGAATATCCAAGATAAAAAAGTGTGGATTTTCTCAGACAGACATGTTACTATTTTATAAGTTAGTAGTGACTAATTTATATAATTATTGCTGACAGCATACCTATAGCAATCCTATATGAATATCTTTGGCAGAAGTCACTCCCTTTTGGTAAAAGTAAAATCCCTTTGGTTAATAAGTTGATTAACCCTCTGGTAAGAGTGATTCCGCAAAAAAAATTTTAGAAGAGGAGAAAAACATGACAAACAAAAAACTTATGAAAAAAATAGCACCTGTTGTAATGAGTGCCGCAGTTGCTATGACCAGCATGCCATATGCAGTTCTGGCATCTGATTTCACAGACAGTGAGGTACTTACAGACAGCACAGATTTCTCTGTTTCCGAAGAGTTTGCCACTGAGGATGCGCAGGAAGAATTTACCACCGAAGATGTCCAGGATGCTTTTGCTGCAGAAGCACAGCAGGGCGAAGCTTATGTGCTTATGAATATTCCATACGATGACTTCTACAAGGCAGAACTGAAAAATAATGATGTAAAAGTTGATGCTTTCACATCTGCAACTCTTAATAAATCAAGAACAGCAGGTATGATGAACGGAAATTCCGCTTATCACGTAGACCCCAATGGAACCGATGTAACAGGTGTTACTTTCCCTGTAAAGGTCAGTGATCTTTCCCTTCTGAAAGACCAGAAGCAGGTCACAGATTCCGACTCTGTAACGATCACAGTGACAAACAGAGGACAGACAAGCAGCAATACCTATACAGGAAAAGATTCCCTGATTGAAAATGCCTCTTACTCTTATTACATTTTAAGTGAAACACCGTCTTATTACAAAGAACTTACTGTAAATGCAGATGGCAGCTATTCTTTCTCAGCAATGAAAGGTGCTCAGACAAAGAACGTTACTATTGATGCTACATTAAAAACAGAAACAAATTACGGTGATTATGAGCTTGATCTTAACAATGAGGCTTTTGCAGCAGTAATTGATACAAATACAGATAAAATCTATGGTGTAACCGTAAATACTACAGACGGAACCAACTATGGCCTGCGTCATCTGGAGAATATCTGGCGTGGAAGTATGCTTTCCTGGGGAACCGGATATACAACAGAAGTTCACGGATGCCCTGTTTCTTCTGCACATTATAAATCAATCATGGGAAAAACAATTGACAGCGTTACTTATTACACAGATAAGGGTATGATCATTTTTGATGTCCCTGATGTAAAGGTGCAGACAACTACAGGAATTAAGGCAACAGTAGCAGATATTATGAATACAGACTCATCTGCAGCAGTTACCTTTGACCAGGCTCTGCCGGCAGACTTCAAGGCACAGTATACTGTAGACAAAACAGTGGTTTCCTGCACAGACGGAAAACTTGCAGTTGGAGCTCTTGTATTGGGAACACATAAGGTTGAAATTGCAGATGCCAGCGGAAAATATGCAGCCATTGTAACTGAATTTACAGTAAATACAGACAAAATGCCGGCTTCTTATGACAGTAACGAGACAAAACTGGTTGCAGCAAAAGGCACTACAGCAGAAGAGTTCTCTGCATACATTAAGAGCATCAGCAAAGTAAAAGTTGATGATACAGAATATGCTGCAACAGGAAAAGGAAGCAAAATCATTGTAAAAGAAGATGGAACTCTTGATCTCACAGATCTTCAGGTGACAGACACAACTGTTTTCGAAATAACTGCTGTGGGATATAAGAATAATCTTACTTTTACTTACAAAGAAGCAGAAAACACATTTGAATTAAATACTTCTTCCAAGACTCTTTATACAAAAGGCAGCACAAAAACCACTCTCAAAGTTACAACAAACCTTACAGATAAAATCACATGGAAGTCCAGCAACACAAAAGTGGCTGCTGTAAACAGCAAAGGTGTTGTAACTGCTAAGGCAAAAGGAACAGCAGTGATCACAGCATCCTGCGGAGAATACAAAGTAACCTGCAAGATAACAGTTAAAAATCCATCCCTGAAACTTACCAAATCTTCAGCAACTGTAAAAGTTGGAAAAACAACAAAGATTTCCGCAAAGGCAACCCCATCAGGAAAGGTTACTTACAAGTCAAGCAACAGCAAGATTGCAACAGTAAGCTCCAAAGGCGTTGTAAAAGGAAAGAAAAAAGGTACTGCCAAAATCACAGTAACCTGCAATGGTGTTAAGAAGGTATTTACAGTAAAAGTAAAATAAACGATAACAGGTAAATAATTCACACAATAAATGACCTCGGATTTTGTTCCGGGGTCATCTTAATGAAAAAAAAACAACATTAGCAGAATCTGTTATATATAGATTTTTGTATACGAAAATGATACACTTTTAAAGTTAGTTATGATTAAGTTTTGCTTCATCCAAAAACAGATATCATATCCGGCAAAATAAAAAATGAAGGAGAGGAAACAACGTGAATAATCAAAATTTTTATCTGCGTCTGATCGCACTTTTGCTGATTATCATGGCGGTATTTTTCTATAACGGAACAGTAAAGGATAAAGAACAGGCCCAGGATATTGCAGATCTGACTGCCAAAACAGAGAGTCTGGAGAACCAGCAGGACCAGATCCTTACAGCATTAAAGGAAACTTATGAGGAACAGAAAACAGCAGCAGAAAGTAATGCTTCTTCTGATGTATCTTCGGAAGCTGATAATAAATCTGAAAAGGATTCTGCAGAGGATAAAGAAAATGCAGATCAGGCAGATTCTGAAGATGCCGATGATTCTGATAATGTATATAAGAACGGTACTTTTGAAGGTTCAGGAACCGGATACGGTGGAACGATCACTGTTCAGGTGACTCTGGAAGATGATACCATTACAGCAGTCAGTGTAGTCAGTGCACCGGGTGAGGACAGTGCTTATCTGTCACAGGGCGAGAATGTCATAAACAGTGTCATTAGCGAGCAGAGCACAGATGTTGACACTATTTCCGGAGCAACTTTCAGTTCTACCGGTATCTTAGAAGCAGTAAATGACGCATTATCAAAGGCGGAAAACGCATGAAAAAGAAACAACGAAAGGTACGGCTGATCCGTGCCGCCATACAGCTTATATTTTTTATAGCAGCGCCCTCCTTTTTTTCCACAGCATTTGCAGGAATCAAATCCATCTTTCTTGCAATCGGAGGACAGCAGAGCGTAACCTGGAACTCTTTTCTGGATATTACGGCGTTACTGTTAATTATTACCATTCTGTTCGGGCGTCATTTCTGCGGTTATGCCTGTGCGTTTGGCTCACTGGGAGATGCTCTGTATGAGCTTACCGCGTTTATCCGTGCGAAATGCTTTGGAAAAAAGAAAAAACATGGATATCCGGAAGAATGGGTACACCGATTACAGAAAGTAAAATATGTGATTCTTGCGTTCCTGCTTCTTTCCTGCATAACAGGATTTTATTCTAAATTACAGGGAATGAGTCCATGGGATGTATTCTCCATGCTTACAACAGGCAGACTGCCGAAATCTACCTACATTGTGGGAACAGTTCTGCTGATCCTGATCATGGCCGGAATGTGTACACAGGAGCGTTTCTTCTGCCAGTTTCTCTGTCCCATGGGAGCAGTATTTGCAATCATGCCGATCATCCCGGGAGCACTTTTCAAACGAAATCGTCCAAACTGTGCGCCAAAGTGCACTCTCTGTAAGAAGAGATGCCCCGCACACCTGGATATTGACGGTGATACTGCACATTCAGGGGAATGCATCTGCTGTCACGCCTGCACTGCAGTCTGCCCAAGGAAAAATATTCATACAGGCACTATTATTGATAAAAATTAGCAACTGCTAACTTATTGAAAAAATTTGATTAGTAAGAACTAACTGTATTGGTAGACATACTTTTCCGACAGTGATATAGTCTATAGAGTTAGTTGATGATAACAATAAGAGGATAAGGAATCAGAAATATATGACAAACAAACGCTCTTTTGTACTGGGACTTTTCATTACGGCCTCTCTTTTATGTACATCCCGGACTGCATGGGGAAACTCTGAAATAAACACATACACCAAAACAGACTTTGCTATGGACACCGTAGTATCAGAGACTCTTTACACAACAGGTGAGGACATCACAGCAGACGTAATCTCTGCATTAAAAGATGTGGAAGAAAACGGGATCTCCTGGACAAAAGAAAGTTCTCAGATATACCAGATCAATCAAAATGCCGGGAATACAACAACGGTATCTGATGAAACTGCCACCTGTTTAAAACAGGTACTGGATTTGTCGAAAGCTTCTGGCGAAGCCATGGATCCTACTATGGGAAGAGTGATCCGCCTGTGGGACATTGACGGAGAAAATCCGCACATCCCTTCAGATGATGAATTAAATTCCCTGCTTGAAAATGTAGGATATGACAAGGTGACTCTGGATGGAAATAAAGTTACCATGCCGGAGGGAGTAACCCTTGATCTGGGGGCTGCAGGTAAGGGAATCGGCTGCGATGCAGCAAAGAAGATTCTTGATGCAGATAAAAATGTATCCGGTATGATCCTGAATCTCGGCGGCAGCAGTGTTATGAGCTATGGAAGCAAACCCGACGGCTCTGCCTGGCAGGTAGCTGTCACTGATCCGCGGGATACAGAAGGTGATTACCTGGGAGTAGTTACTCTGAATGGTACTGAATTTTTATCTACTTCCGGAGATTACGAAAAATACTTTATAGAAGATGGTGTTCGATATCATCATATACTGGATCCTGCTACAGGATATCCTGCAAGAAGCGGTCTCACATCTGTGACGGTTGTGTGTGATGACGGCCTGAACGCAGACGGACTTTCCACTGCATGCTTTGTACTGGGAAAAGAAAAGGCAGAAGAACTTTTGAAGAAATACAATGCAGACGGTCTGTTCGTAGATGATTCTGATCATGTCTGGATGACGGAAGGCATGAAAGAAAGATTTCAATTACTGAAAGATACTTATTCCATCGGTGAATAGGTTTATCTTATATAAAGATTTCTGAACTGTCAAAAATTTCAGTTTTCCGGACAGTTTGGAAATATATTTACTAACTCATATTCAGGAGGATTTAAAGGTATGCGCAAAGGAAATTTAATCAAAATGGCAGCTCCTGCAATTTTAAGTGCAGCAATGATGGTTTCAGGATTACCGGTTATGGCTGCGGATTTTACATCTGATACTGCGGTGGAGACTGAGGCACAGACAGATGAGTTTGATGCAGCAGATGACACCGCTGATGCTTTTGCAGGCGATGAGGAAACACCTTTTGTTGACGATCAGGCAGCAGCAGAAGATGAATTCGCTGCAACAGCAGAAACAGGCTACAAATATGTCTATGCAGGTCTGACATGGGCACAGTACTGGGCATCTGAGGGAGTTTATAATGCTGCAAACACAGCTTCCAATGGAACAAAAGACAGCCATGATGAACTTGACAAAGGCGGTTTCGACACAGTAACCAGAGCTACTGTAAACCATGGCCTGCACAGAGGAAGCTACCAGTGTGAAGCAATCATGTATGACAAAAACGGCGGTTCTTATGAGATTTCCTACTGGACCTCAGCTAATGATGCAGTTCTTACGGACGGAACAACTGTAAAGCTGAATCAGCCTGAGCGAGGACAGATCACAAAAGCTGACGGAAGCGTTGCAGAATTCGACCATTACAGCGTTGTAGGTCTGAAATATGTGCCTGTCGCAGTAAAGGCAGAAGATTATGAAGCCTTCAAATCCCAGTTCAAGGTTGTGGAAGACGGAAGCACAGTTGCCGGAGGATTTGGAGAAAACAATTTGCAGTCCTATAGTGCAGTTGCGGATGTTACCGCTGAAACAAACGGCTTAAAAGAAGCTGTAAAAGGTTCCGATGGAACATTCATATTCAAGGCCAGAACAAACGGTACAGGTTCCGGACTTAAAGATCAGGTACTCCAGACAGCATCCAATGTTACCGCAACAGTAAAAGAAGCAAGTGGAAGTTACGGCGAATTCTTAAGAGTAGATATTACAGGTGATGGATATGGAGCTCTTGGTGCTAAAATGTATGCTGTAAAATGGGATTACTACGGAAATGGTGATAAAGTTCTGGCATCTTACGGAACAAAATTTGCAGCAGATAACTGGATGCACAAGGCAATGGGAATCCAGCTTGGTCTGACAGATTCCTACCGCTGCCAGCTTCCAAAAGGAACAGATGGAACCGGCAAATGGAAAATCACCGTATATGCAATGGGATATGCAGATACTGTATTTGAAGTTCATGCAACAGATGCAAACATCGTAAAACCGGAAGCAGGAGAAGCAGATACAACAGCATTAAAAGCAGCAGTAGAAAAAGCAGAAGCCTTAAAAGAAGCAGATTACACAGCAGATTCCTGGAAGGCAATGCAGTTAGAGCTTCAGGAAGCAAAGGATCTTCTTGCAAAAGAAAAGCCAACTCAGGCAGAGGTTGATGAAGCTACAACTCATCTGAACGCAGCAGTAGAGGCTCTTGTTAAAGCAGATACGAAGGTAACAGTAACTCTCAACAAGAAAACAGCCACTGTTTACAAAGGAAAAACAACTACACTGAAGGCAACTGTAACAGGAGCAGATGCACCAAAAGTTACATTTACTTCCAGTAACCCGAAAGTTGCAGCCGTAAACAAAACAACCGGTAAAGTTACTGCAAAAGCAAAAGGTAGTGCAGTCATCACAGTTAAATGCGGAGATGTAAAGGTAACCTGCAAAGTAACAGTTAAAAATCCAACTCTTACACTGAACAAAACATCTGCATCTGTAAAAGTCGGCAAAACAACTAAGATCACAGCAAAAGCAACTCCGTCAGGAAAAGTTACATACAAATCCGGCAACAAGAAAATTGCTACAGTATCATCCAATGGTACAATTAAGGGTATTAAAAAGGGTACTGCCAAGATCACAGTAACATGCAATGGCGTAACCAAAACAGTTAAAGTAACTGTAAAATAATCTGAGCTGAGAAAAGAAATCCTGTATCCCACCAGAAAGGGCAGGATTTCTTTTCAACTGTAAAACTTTATACAGTTGAAAAGAAATCATTTGAATATGATTTCCTGGAACTATTGAAGAAGGAGAAATTTATGGACAAAAATAATAAGACTCCGGAAATGAAACCCAAACAGGACAGTTTCCGTCTATGGTTAAAGCTTATTCCTGCGGCAGCAGTTTTTGCAGCAGTCTGTGTAACCTGTTATCAGGCAGATAAAAGTCCTGTGGAGACTACATCGGTTTCCGATAATAATGTTATGTCTACTGATGAGATTAAAGAATTGATTTCACAAGGAACTGCAGGTAAGGATTTTGATTCAGAAGACTCTTCTGAAACCAATGGAACCTCAATTTCAAAAACATCAAAAAAGACAAAAAAAACAAGTAAGATTAAAACAGGAACAAAGAAAAATTCATCTACAGGTTCCTCTGCAAATGGAGGTACAGCAGGGGGTGGTGCAGGAAGCACAGTCACACCAACTACAGAAGTTCCTGCTGGTGGATATGCAGACGGTACCTATACAGGCTCCGGAACCGGTTTCGGAGGAACGATCACTGTTCAGGTAACTGTCACTGACCATAAAATTGCAGCTATCAATATTGTAGATGCATCAAGTGAAACAGCCTCCTATTTTGCAAATGCACAGGGTGTGATCAGCAAAATTCTTGCAAGCCAGTCTCCGAACGTAGATGCAGTCAGTGGTGCCACTTATTCTTCAAACGGAATTATTACTGCGGTTCAGAATGCATTGTCACAGGCAATTCCATCAGGAAACCAGGCAGTTGTTACGCCAACTCCCACTCCATCACCGAAACCGACAAAGAAACCTTCTCCAATACCGAAGCCGGGAGACGAACAGATTTACAAAGACGGAACCTATACAGGAACCGGTAAAGGATACAGTGGGACAATTACGTTGACAGCTAAGATTAAAAAAGGTATGATCAAGTCTCTGGAAGCAGAGCATACAGATACGCCTATGTTCTTTAAGAAAGCATGGGATATCCTGGAAAATGAGATCATTCAGAATCAGTCTGTCGATGGCATTGATACTGTCAGTGGTGCAACCTACTCTTCAAAGGGTATCATAAACGCAATGAAAGATATTCAGAAGCAGGCAGAAAAAGGCACCACAAAAGTGACACCAACTCCAACACCAGAAGTAACAGTTACGCCAATTCCTGAGGCAACCCCAATCCCGACACCGGAAGAAACTCCGACTCCAGAAGTCACTCCAACACCAGAGGAAACACCAGCTCCCACACCAACACCGGAAGAGACTCCGGAGCCTACGCCGGAACCTACAGGACCATATATTGACGGAACTTATACAGGCTCAAGCTACGGATACAGTGGAAGAGTAAATGTAACCGTAACGATTCAGGGCGGTCAGATTGCATCTATTGAACAGAGTAACAGTGATTCACCTGAGTACTTTGATTATGCATGGGAAACTATTTATCCTCAGATTATGGGAAATCAGTCAGCAGACGGAATTGATGCTGCAAGCGGTGCCACTTATTCCTCAGAAGGAATCCTTGGAGCAATTCAGAAAGCTCTTGCCCAGGCATTGGCATAAAATTATTGTAAGAGAAAAAATCATATGCTCTGGCTATTTCTAACTTATAACGTAAAAATGGAGGACAACAATATGATTAAAACAACTGTAAAAGTAGACGGTATGATGTGCGGAATGTGCGAATCTCACGTAAACGATGCAGTGAGAAAAGTCTTTCAGGTAGATAAAGTTACTTCTTCCCACAGCAAAGGGGAAACTGTGATCATTTCAGAGAAACCTGTAGACGAAGCAAAGCTAAAAACAGCCATCAGCGCAACAGGATATGAAGTAAAAGGTATCAGTTCAGAACCTTATGAAAAAAAGAAAGGTCTGTTTTCATTTCTTCATAAATAATGAGCATGTTCAGTAAATATCATTAAATCATAAACCTATTAAAAAACCAGGCAGAAATTTTGCAGATTATACTGCAGTTTTTGCCTGGCTTTCTCTGTGCCAACAAATTGATTTCTCGACAAATCTCGAATAATGGCGTTAAAAAGTCTGAAAAATTCCAAAAAATCAGTTGCTTAATTTGTACAAAACATGGTAGACTATTTGTAGTTAAGAAGTGACAGAAATTTACAATTACTTAACCGAATCAGGTGAGACAAATGACTCTATCTGCCTGATTAATCAGGAGATGAAAGAATGAAAAGAAAAATAGAACTTGTCTGCTGGATTTTATTTACCTTATGTTCCGGTATTTGCTTCTTTATCAATTTTATGAGCAAACCTCCTGTAGACGATACACATAAATTTACCTTATATATGATCGGTGCTGCAACAGTATCTTTACTTTATCCGGGAACTATGTTTATCCTTGGACTGAGAAACAGTTATCTGTATGATAAATTAAACAAATTTGCTAAAGAAAAGGGCGAGACGGAAACTGCCAAATCTGCACACACTTTCAGGTCATCCGCATCAGGATATACAGTTCCTGATATGGACATCCTTGTCAGTGCTCTGACCTCTGATCAGAAACTTACAGAGGAAGAGAAAGAATATTTATTAGAATACATTAAGAAGAAATGATGTGATGTTTAAATGGAACTGTTAGTCTGTATGTCCATTGCAGGAAGCATTCCTGTAATGATCTGTTTATTTTTATATCTAATTCAACGTGGAAATTATAACTACATTCTCGGAAGAAGATTACTGCTGACAGGTGTTTTCTTTTATCTGGTGCCTGTGCAGTTGGTGAAGTATTTACTTCCAAAAGATGCACTTCCGGAAACAATGTTAATTGGCAGAAAAGCTGATTCTTATTTATCAGGCACCTTGTCTTTCTGGAGTGAAAAGCAGGGTGATTACATATGGATACCTCAATGGTTTAATATATTTGCCAGGATCTGGCTAGCAGGAATTATTATCTTCGCAATCTATGAGATTATTAAATACTGGAGAGGAGCACATTCTATCCGGAACTATATCTTTGAAAAGATTGAAGATCCTGAAGATAATCTTACTTATTACCTGATTCCGGATGAGATTTGTGGTCCTTGTACCATCGGATTTTTCCGTCAGAAAATCGTGTTTCCAGAGAGCTTTCCTCTGCATCCTGATTTTATTATGGTATACAAACATGAACATACACATTTGAAGAATCATGACAATTTAGTAAAACTTTTATGCCTTTTCGTTCTGTGTCTGCACTGGATGAATCCCGTGGCATATCTTTTACTTTTCCTTTACATAGATACAGCAGAAATAGTCAGTGATAGTGCAGCCGTCGATGGCTGTACAAAGGAAAAACGTCAAGACTATGCAAATTTGCTGGTATTAGAAGCCGCAACTTCTGATATACGTCCAGCCGTGTGGAAAAATAACCTTTCCGGACATAAACGCAATAAGGAAGGAAAGGATTTTAAAACATTAAAAAGGAGGATCAACTACATGATGAAGGAAAAGAGAAAAGGGATGTTACAGAGAGGAATTATGGTGGCAGTATCGGCGTTGACAGTTGTGGCGAGTGCTGGGACTGCATTTGCATATGAGCCGATGCAATGGTCAGATGGAAGTTTCGATGAAACTATTTGGAGTAGTGAACCAGAATATGCAGGATATACTAATAGTGATGCTATAACTGATGAATTAGATTTTTCTGAATGTGATAATATTTTTATTGATGAAAATGGGGAAATTGTTAATATTTTTTCTGATGAAATAGATACACATATTTTATGTACACACAGCATGGTGAACGGATATTTTTATACTCATAAAAGTAATAGTTCAGGAGGGTGTACAGTTGTAACCTATACTTGTCAAAGATGTGAAAAATGCGGATATTTAGCAAACAAAAAATATTATTCAACAACAACTTATGCTAAATGCCCACATTAAATAATTAAACAAATTATATAATAAAGAACTTCAACTATCAAATATTATAGATAATTGAAGTTCTTTTGTTATATGTTTTTCTGAAATACTTTCTCAATATCCTTCCAATTTCCCTCTTGCATTTCCATAAAAGTTAGAATATACTAACCATAGAGTTAGGCATCACAAACTCTAGCGTGAATTAATCATTTGAACTCCATTCGAAGACCTGCTGAAACCTTCGGAACAATGGATTGCATCTGTGCTTGTTGAACTCACGGCTATGCTGAAGGCCGTACTGCAGATATAATCCACCCGGTACATCCCAGTTGCGATGTACCAGGAGTCCAAATGCAAAACCAGAAAGGGGATTTATCATGTACTTAGAAATTGAGAAAGTAATTGGAAGAGAAATTCTGGATTCCAGAGGAAACCCGACAGTAGAAGCAGAAGTATATCTGATGGACGGCACTGTTGCAAGAGGAACTGCTCCAAGCGGTGCATCTACAGGAGAATTCGAAGCTCTGGAATTAAGAGATGGAGATAAAGCTCGTTACCTTGGAAAAGGCGTACAGAAAGCAGTAGAAAACATCAATACAACAATCAACGAAGCAATCGAAGGTCTCGATGCAAGTGACATTTATGCAGTAGATGCAGCAATGATCGCAGCAGACGGAACAAAAGATAAATCCAAACTTGGAGCAAATGCAATTCTTGCAGTATCTATCGCATGCTGCAGAGCAGCTGCAACCTCTCTTGAGATTCCGCTGTATCGTTTCCTTGGCGGAGTATCCGGAAACCGTCTTCCTGTACCAATGATGAACATCGTAAACGGTGGATGCCATGCATTATCTTCCGGTCTGGATGTACAGGAATTCATGATCATGCCAGTTGGGGCACCTTCTTTTAAAGAATGCTTAAGATGGTGTGCAGAAGTATTCCATGCACTTGCTTCTATCCTGAAAGAACGCGGACTTGCTACATCAGTAGGTGATGAGGGTGGTTTCGCACCTGCACTGAAATCCGATGAAGAAGCAATCGAGACAATCCTTGAAGCAGTTAAGAAAGCCGGATATGAACCAGGCAAAGACTTCAGGATTGCCATGGATGCTGCTTCCTCTGAATGGAAGAGTGAAAAAGGCAAAGGATATTATAAACTTCCAAAAGCCGGCACAGAGTATACATCCGAAGAGCTCATTGAGCACTGGGCTAAATTATGCGAAAAATATCCGATCATCTCTATCGAAGACGGTCTGGATGAAGAAGACTGGGAAGGATGGCAGAAACTTACAGCCAGACTTGGCGACAAAGTACAGCTTGTCGGTGATGACCTGTTTGTTACAAATACAGAGAGACTTGCAAAAGGTATCAGCCTTGGCGCAGGTAATGCGATTCTGATCAAATTAAACCAGATCGGTTCCGTATCTGAAACACTGGAAGCAATTAAAATGGCTCACAAAGCAGGCTACACCGCAATTTCTTCTCATCGTTCCGGCGAGACAGCAGATACAACAATCGCAGACCTTGCAGTAGCACTGAACACCTGCCAGATTAAGACTGGAGCTCCCAGCAGATCCGAACGTGTTGCAAAATACAACCAGCTTCTCCGTATCGAAGAAGAGCTCGGCGCAAGCGCAGTATATCCGGGAATGAAAGCCTTTAATGTAAAACAGGACTAAACAGAAGTATAGCAATCGTGAATAATTCATACCATAAATAAAATCAACCTGTAAAATGCAAAATGCATTTCTCATCTTAATCGTTTAGTGAGAAATGCATTTTTGTATATGAGACTTTATTATATTCACTCATCTGTATCAATACTGTCTGTTTCTTTCGAACTCTTCAGATATCCCCTTACAGCAGGCTCAATCGTCTGTTCCATAAGCCGGTGCAGCAGTTCTGTCGTAATATTATGATCTCCCAGAAGCGAATTATACAGGAAGTTTCCTGACAGTTCTTCAGTAATAGAACTCAGTCCTGACAGAATCATTTTTTTACCGGGTGTTTCGTTCCATCTGATTTCAATTCCATTATCTTCATGAAAGAAAATGTGCACTTTTCGTTTCACACATTCTTCTATAAAAGTAATTTCCAGCTTTAATACAGGGATATCGTTTTCATCCCTTGCAAATTCTCCCAGTGTAGCTACAAGGTAATGTTCTCCATGAAGATCAACACAGCCATCCGCAGCCCTTCCAAATCCAACAGGAAGCTTATGGATCACCTCACCTTCGGTAAAAGAAACGTAAAAGTTTCCTGCATCATAAGTAAAAGAAATTTCAGAAATACCATCTGTCATATTATTGTGGAATACCTGCACAAACAACGGCGCAATTCCAATATTCTGCTGTTCCATAACATAAGTTCTGCCGCTTACAGCCCGCATAAAACTGTGATGATCAGATGGGCGATCAACGGCTGCTGAAATACGGTAGCTGTATTTTTTATCTGAATGCTTCCTTCTGGAAACTACATTTCTTTTCCATCCCCCGCGCAGAGAAGTACTTCTGTTATTATTTTCTCCATTTTCCAGTTCTCCGCACAACCGTTTCAGAAGACTATAGGAGAGCGGATTCTCAGGTAGAACATCGGCGGGATGATAATTAACAGGGAAATATTTCCGAATGATATTCAGCATGATACAGTCCTGAAACATTTCTTTATTTCCGGCATTTGTGACAAGAACCATATCCATATCCGGATAAATAATAACATTCTGTCCCAACATTCCGTTATATTCAAAGCTTCCCGGGCGCTGTTCCATCCATAGCTGATATCCATATCCATAGGTGTCATTCTGAGTTTTCAGATGTCGTGCCGTAGATATTTCTATCCAATATTCAGACACCAGCTGCTGACCATTCCATTTTCCCCTCTGAAGATACAGCTGGCCAAGTTTTGCCATGTCTTCTGCACAGAGAAACAGTCCCCAGCCGCCTTTTGTAATTCCTTTCGGACAGGTTTCCCAGTAATATTTCGTGATACCAAGAGGACCAAACAGTCTCGGAGTCAGATATTCGGTCAGGGTTTCTCCTGTACGTTTCGTCACGATTGCAGAAAGAACATAAGTATTCAGACTGTTATATTGAAACTCTGTTCCGGGTTTTCCATTGACAGATGCATTCAGAAAACTTCCAAGCCAGTCATTTCCGGACACGATACCTGATTCATTAAAAGTTACGCCGCTTGTCATGGTCAGCAGATTCTCTACTGTGATCACAGGGCGGAAAATCTTTGAAAAGGCATTTATATGATCCGGAAAAATGTCATAAATATTTTCATCGAGTTTTAATTTTTCCTCTTCGATTAACATGCCGATTGCCATACCTGTGATGCTCTTGCACATGGAATGTGTAATATGCCACATTCCTTTAGGGTATGGTGCAAAATTACATTCACAGATTACCTTGCCATGACGCAGTGCCATAAAATGATGCATTTCCGTATCTTTGGAAGCATCTAGTTCCCGAAGAAGGGCAGCAAACAGATCAGAGGAGATTCCTTGACTCTCCGGTGTGGCACGTACAAATGCCTGCTCATAAACTGCATCAAACGGAAAATCCGGTTTCTGTGGGAAATAATCTACCCGTGTACCGCCTGTCTTTCCAAGGATCATATTTAAAACCAGTTCTGCAACCGCAATCTGTTCTTTTGCCATAGAGAATACCTCCTTTTTCGGATTTATTTTGATTATACAGACCTCATACAACAAATGCAAATTATATTTTTACGAGAAAGGATATTACCAGTGGACAGTAGCGCAGGATTCTCTTTCTGCGGGAAGCTCACTTTAGTGACATAATAAAACGGCTGCGGAATGAACCGCAGCCAGTAATAAGTTTCATCTGTTTACCTTTCGTCAAAAGCAACAAAATCTGTATGATGTCCTACATATTTGTAAGCAGGACGAATGATCTTATTTGCATTAATCAGTTCTTCCAGACGGTGAGCACTCCAGCCCGGCATACGTGCAATAGCAAAGATCGGAGTAAATAACTCTTCCGGAATACCAAGCATGCTGTATACAAATCCACTGTAGAAGTCCACATTTGCGCAGACATTCTTAAACAGTTTTCTATGTTCCATAATCAGTTTGCCGGCAATATTTTCTACTCTGTTATAAAGCTCGAATTCCTCTGTCATTCCCTTTTCCTCAGCAAGTGCCTGGGCAAAGCGTTTCAGGATCACTTCTCGAGGATCGGAAAGTGTATAGACTGCATGCCCCATACCATAGATCAGCCCTGCATGGTCAAATGCTTCTTTATTCAGAACCTTCTTGAGGTAAGTTATGATTTCATCTTCGTTATCCCAGTGATCTTGATCTACATGAGACTTCAGATCAGCAAACATATTCTGAACTTTCAGGTTTGCTCCACCATGACGAGGTCCCTTCAGAGATCCGATGGATGCAGCAGTAGAAGAGTAGGTATCTGTCCCTGAAGAAGTTACCACATGAGTGGTGAAAGTGGAGTTATTACCGCCACCATGCTCAGCATGCAGGATCAGTGCAATATCCAGAACTTTTGCTTCCAGTTCTGTGTATTTTCCATCCGGGCGAAGCATAAGAAGAATGTTCTCGGCAAGAGAAAGCCCCTTCTGCGGATTACGGATAAATAAGGTATCATCCTTTCTGAAATGGCGATATGCATGGTAAGAATATACGGCAATTTCAGGAAGCTTTGCAATCAGTTCCAGAGACTGACGAAGTACATTTTCAGGAGAAATATCTTCCGGATTGTCATCATATGTATAGAGAGCCAGAACACAACGCTGCATGGCATTCATAATATTGGCATTGGTTCCCTTCATAACAACATCGCGGACAAAACGACCGCCAAGCTCCTCCATATCAGACATCATATCCAGAAATCTGGAAAGTTCTTCCTTATCAGGGAGCTTACCGAAGATCAGAAGATAAATTGTTTCTTCAAATCCAAAACGTCTTCCGTTCAGACCACCGATGATATCCTGTACATTGATTCCCTGATAGTATAAACGTCCATCAGCCGGAATCTGTCTGCCGTTGATCAGATTATAACCATTAACATCAGAAATCTCTGTAAGACCTGTCAGGACACCTTTACCTGCGGAGTCACGAAGACCTCTTTTTACATTATATTCTACATACAGATTTGGATCGATATGATGATTCTTGAGCAGTTCCTGTTCAAAGAATCTTATTTTGTCACGAAGCTGTCCGGAATCTTCCAGACTCATCATTTCATGTTTTTCCATAATATCATTCCTCATTTCCCCGTTATTTATCTACAGCAATATTCGCAAATTCACTTATAGCAATACTCGTAAATAATGCATATTATAGTGAATTTTATTAAAAAACACTGATACAGTGAATTGCAGATGCATCCTTGCGATCAGTGTTTTACTATGGCGAACATTTGTATTTGTACCTATTTAAACATTGTACAGTAAAGTGATGGGAAAGGCAAGACAAAGATTGTATTTTTTTTCATACATTCATATTAAAGTGATAACGCTTTAAAATTATACAGAAGGAAAATTATGAAAAATATAACACAAAATCATGGAACGTGCTATAATAGCCAACAGAAAGCATGATAAAGGGGAAGTGAGAAAAGAAATGTCAGAAAGAAAAATGAAACGAGTTGAGGATTCCTTAACAGAGCAGTCTCATTTATTAATGCCAAAGTGTCTGAATGCCGCAGGTTATCTGTTTGGCGGACAGCTGCTTGCATGGATTGATGAAACAGCAGGTATTGTTGCCAAGCGTCATGCGGAAATGAATGTGGTAACTGTTGCAGTAGACAATATGTATTTCAAAGCCGGAGCCAGAGTGAACGATACCATCGTTCTCATCGGACGGCTTACACATGTGGGACGTTCTTCCATGGAAGTACGTATTGATACTTACTGTGAAGCCCTTGATGGAACCAGAACCATGATCAACCGCGCATATTTTATTATGGTTGGAACAGATGAACATCAGCATCCTGTGGAAGTACCGGGACTTATCATTGAGGGAGTTACTCAGCAGATAGAGAATGAAGCTGCACAGAAACGTGCAAAACTCTGGAAAGTACGCAGACAGGAAGGATTTTAACAAAACAGCCGCAAATGCGGCTGTTTTTGTTTATCAGTAACATTTACTGCAAGGTCCGTATCCCATAGCTTCGGCTTCTGATCTGGATACCTGTCTGGCTGTATCCGGGTTCATTCTTCCACAGTTGGGAATGCTGTGATATTTTTCGCCGGTTGCAGGGATCCATACCATTGTTCCTAGATCTGCATTGTTGGATTCTTCCTGTTCAGGTACCGGATCAGAAGTGGTAGTTTCTTCTTGCCAGGAGTTTCCACCAGTGCCACCTGCAGAAGCATTTACAGAGGAGTCTCCGGAAGAATAATCATTACATGGCTCCTGTGACCAGGAAATATTTGTTCCATCGGAGACTGCAATGATCGTACCCTGTTTATCTGTTCGGAATACAGGGATTCCCATATCTGATAAACGTCCCATTGTATCTGCTGACGGATGATTATACTGATTATTGATTCCGCAGCTTATGACTGCGCAAGATGGAGAAGTTGCCTCAAGGAAATCCCAGGTAGTTGAACTTGCAGACCCATGATGACCAACAGAAAGAACATCACAGTCAAGGTTCATACCTGTACTGATCATATCCTGTTCACTGGTTTCCTCTGCATCTCCGGTAAAAATAAAGCTATTTGAACCATTTTCAAGTTTGATTACAAGAGAGTTATCATTACTGTTCTGGCTGATACCATTCGGTGCAAGAACAGTGAAACTTCCGGTGCCAAAATCAAATGTTTCACCTACAGAAGGATACTGTACGATAATTGCATTTGCAGTGGCAGTATTCATAAAATTATTGAATAAATTTGAAGTATGTACATAGTCTGGTCCGAATATATTACTTACAGAGAAATTGTCTATACATGGAACAAGACCGCCGATATGATCTTCATCATAGTGAGAAGCGATCATATAGTCAATGTTTTCCACATTCTGTTCCTGTAAGTAGGAGATGATCAGATCAGCATGGCTCTGATCCCCGCCATCGTACAAAAGATTTTGTCCTCCGGACTGTACTAAGATGGCATTTCCCTGTCCAACATCAATAAAATGAACTGCCATCTCACTGTTGCCTTCAGCTTTTACCGTCAGTGCTGATTGCGGAACTAAGGTAAACAGCAGAAGGAACAGAGATAGAATTAGTGATAGTAACCTGTTTTGTTTCTTCATAAAAAGCCTCCTGAATGTTAATAACAGTTTGATTATACCATTTATTGAGAAACAAAAACATAATTATAGTAATTTCGTAAAATAATACAAATAATCCAGTCTATCTTGGAGCGGGTTTGAAAAATGCTTTAGCGTGAAGTCCTGCGTCAGATTGATTAATACTCTATCTGCTGAACTTCCTCTCCATTGTCTTCCCATGTATCAGAGTTATCCAGAGAACCATCTGTGCTGTCACCGGAATTGTCATCGCTGGGATAATCAATCTGATCGGAAGAATCATCCCCTGTATCGTCAGACGATGTCTGATCACTGCTTCCATCATCAGAAGATCCATCTTCTGTATCTGTATTATCATTCTCCTGCCCTGTATCATCCAGAGAACCGTCCTGCGTCGTATCAGTATTGTAAGAAGAGTCATTGTAAGAAGTATCATTATAACTGTTGTCATAATCAGAATCATAGTTACTTTCCTGAGTATAAATGGTAAATCCATCCTCCTCAGCCTGAGCTTCTGCCTGTGCCTGAGCCTCAGCGGCAGTTTCCGGAGCTTCCGTAAAGTTTGTAACAGCTTTTGACACTGTATTACCGGTAGGTGCCACAGCAGAAACCGCAAACATCGCGCCACAAAGCAGGATTGCAGTTCCGGCAATCTGAATTTCATCTATATGTCTCATAGTTTATATTCTCCTTGCTTATCTATGTTTGTTTCTTTCTATTTCTATGCATATCCAGATTATTTACAGCAATATTATATACCTTAAGTAGATTTTTTTGTAGAGTAAATTTTAAGTTACTGTTCATACATCACTATCCTGAGATATACAAGCCAAAATTGAAAAAAAACTGGATTCTGTCTGAAAAATCTGTTATTATAAGAATCGTATGAATATAATTTCAACTATAATACAGTTTATCTAATTATTTTCTTTCCTGTATGATATCAGGGTAAAAAAATCCCCATAAAATTGAAATTATAAATTTAAAAACAGAGGTGTCATTTATGAGCTGGTATAATGAGGCAATTTTCTATCACATCTATCCACTGGGTTTAACCGGTGCGCCGAAGCACAATGACTACAGTGCTCCTGTTTCCCGTCTGAACACATTACTTCCATGGATCGACCACATCAGAGAAATCGGATGTACAGCATTATACATCGGACCTTTATTCGAGAGTGTAGGACATGGCTATGAAACCACAGATTACAAAAAGCTAGATTCCCGTCTCGGAACCAACGAAGACCTTAAAAACTTCGTGGCAGCCTGTCATGAAAAAGAGATCAAAGTTATTTTCGATGGTGTATTCAATCACACAGGCCGTGATTTCTTTGCATTTAAAGATATTCAGCAAAACCGCGAACATTCCAGATATCTCAACTGGTACTGCAATGTGAACTTCGGAGGGAATACGGAATACAATGACGGCTTCTCCTACGAAAACTGGGGTGGATACAACCTTCTGGTAAAATTAAACCAAAGAAACCCGGAAGTACAGAATTACATCTGTGATGTGATCCGTTTCTGGGTATCAGAATTTGATGTAGATGGAATCCGTCTGGATGCGGCAGATGTCCTTGATTTTGATTTCATGCGTGCCCTGCGCCGTACAGCAGCAGAAGTAAAGGAAGATTTCTGGCTTATGGGCGAAGTGATCCATGGCGATTACAGCAGATGGGTAAATGGAGAAACGCTCCACAGTGTAACAAACTATGCCCTGCATAAAGCACTCTACAGCGGACATAACGATCACAACTATTTCGAAATCGCACATACTGTAAAATATCTCCAGAATATGGGAAATCTTGATCTCTACAACTTTGTGGACAACCATGATGTAGAACGTATTTATACCAAGCTTTCAAATAAAGCACATTTTGCACCTGTTCATGTCTTACTCTATACACTTCCGGGTGTACCAAGTATCTATTACGGTTCTGAGTTCGGTATTGAAGGAAAGAAAGAGAAATTCTCCGATGACAGCCTCAGACCGGCTCTGGATATTAAAGACTATGCAGATGCAGTACAGAAGAATCCATGTACAGCCCTGATCGCAGCTCTTGGAAAGATACGACAGCATACACCTGCATTAAGCTACGGAAGCTACGCTGAACTTCAGCTTACCAACCGCCAGTTTGCATTTGCCCGTGACCTTGACGGAATACGTGTGATCGTTACCGTAAATAACGATGATAATGCAGCAGATATGAGCCTTCCGGCAGGAAATTGCGCAGAATATATCGGAACCCTCACGGGCCGTAAAGTACCTGTTCAGGATGGACGTATCAATGTAACAGTAGCCGCAAACAGCGGTGAAATCTGGGTTCCGGCGGGTGAAATGCCAGAATATATATCAGTAAAAACAGAAACTGCAGATATCAAAAAAGTACAGGAAGAAACAGAAGAAACAACTTCCACTCAGACTGAGTCTCCTGCACAGAAAACAATAACCGCAGCAGCAAAAGCAGAAGATATTCAGCCTCAAAAAACTGCCGATACTTCAGCTACATCAGCAGAAAACAGTTTTCCGGAAAATACGGAAGCCGCTGTTGAAAAGGAAAAGACAGTAATTGTAGATCTGAATAAATCTCCGGAAGACATGACTGTAGATGAATTACAGCAGGCAATCCTTGCCAAAATGGCAGGCAATGGTCCTGTCACAGACCAGATGAAGAAAACAGTATATGATAATATCTGGCATGATTCTCTGGTAAACTGGCTCAAGAGCTTCCACTGATCAGATTATTGTCAGTATTTTTCATCTTTTCTTCCAGTAATAAAAGACGAAATTTCTTTATAACAATTTTTTTGCCGTTGACTAAATATTTTTTTGGTGGTAAGATATGGATACAGATACAGACAATCAATCACACTAAATCGTACGGGAGGAATTCACTCATGAAAACACTTGAAACAAAAAAAGCACCAGCAGCAATCGGACCATATTCTCAGGCAAAAATGACAGGAAACTTCTTATTTGCATCCGGTCAGATTCCGGTAGACCCGGCTACAGGTGAAGTTGCAGGCGATAAAATCGAAACACAGGCAGAGCAGTCCTGCAAGAACGTAGGAGCAATTCTTGAAGAAGCCGGACTTACATTTGACAATGTTATCAAGACTACATGCTTCCTTGCTGATATGGCAGATTTCGCTGCATTCAACGCTGTGTATGAGAAATACTTCACAAGCAAACCGGCCCGCTCCTGCGTTGCTGTAAAACAGCTTCCGAAAAACGTACTCTGCGAAGTGGAAGCTATCGCTGTAGCTGAGTAATTCAGCCAAACCACAATATAAAATAAATATTCCAAAACAATTTCTGAATCTGATTCAGATTGGGGAAACAGCCAGGGAAAAATCTACCTGGCTGTTTTTTGTTTTCAGGCTACCTGCGATTACTGATATTTGCTATAATAGTATAAAAGAATTCCGGCAAAATGAAAGGTAAAAGTTATGAGATCAATATCCATATATGCACTTACGAGAAATCAGAATACAGATTCTCTGTCAAAACTGGAACGTCAGTTATCCGGTCGGGAATATTTCCTCAAAATACGGGAATGGGAACTTCAGAGTATGAAAGCACTGGTACGCCAGTTAGAAACACATATGACTAAAGTCTGTTCCCTGCGCTTTTTCTATTCCTACCAGATTCCAAAACTCGGGAAAGAATTTGATCTTCTCCAGATCAAAGACGACCAGATCATAAATATTGAACTGAAAAGCGGAGCTGTATCTGAGGAGGCAATTCGTAAACAGCTTATGCAGAACCGTTATTATCTTTCCGTTCTCGGACGCTCCATACAGTCTTATACGTATATCAGCAGTCAGAATCGCCTTGTCAGGCTTACCAATCATGATCATATTGCAGAAGCCGACTGGACAGAACTGTGCGGATCACTGCAAAAGGAGAGCAGTGATTATCAGGGGAATATTGACGATCTGTTTCAGGCCGAACTATATCTGATTTCCCCCATCACAGAACCGGCCCGTTTTCTGAAAAAAGAATACTTCCTGACCTCCCAGCAGCGGGATATCCAGCGCCAGATTTTAAAGAAGCTCCGTATCAGCCGGTTCGAATATTTCTGTTTTACCGGACTTCCCGGAACAGGAAAAACATTGCTTCTCTATGATATCGCCATGAAACTGTCCAGGCGTCAGCAGATATGCATGATTCACTGCGGCAATGCCGGAAAAGAATGGAAAATACTGCATAAACGTTTACAACGTATTGCTTTTCTTTCGGACAATCAGCTGACCGAAAATACAGAGCTGAAACATTACAGTGCAGTTCTGGTAGACGAAGCACATTTGCTTTCTTCAGAAAAACTGCAGATTCTGTTAACGCAATCGGAGGGGGAGTTTCCTGTAATATTTTCCAGCGATTCCGAAGATGCCATATGTCCTGAAGAATTAGGGGTAAATACATTAAAACTCATAGAAAACCTGCCGGAAATCCAGATGTTTCACTTAACCAACCGCATCCGTACCAATGCGGAACTTTCCTCATTTATCCAGAATATGATACACCTTACAGACAGAAAAACCTCAAAACCCTATCCGCATGTTTCTGTTGTATATGCAAATAATGAAGAGGAGACTGCTGCCTTACTGGAAGATTATATACATCAGGGCTATGAATATGAGATTACTGCTGAGAGAGACATAAAACGTCTTGTTATCATATTGGACGAACGATATTACTATGATCAGAACAGATATCTGCGTTCAAAGTATCTCAATAAAGAAGACAGTTCTGATGTCCGTAATTTATTTCACCAGCTGAATCAGGCCAAAGAGGAACTTTCTATAATTGTCAGAGAAAATACATATGTATACGAAACATTACTCACGCTTTTACAGCCTGATACTGTCAGATAAAAACTGCAAACTATCCGACTCTCCCTTGAAATCCCCCACCATTCCGTATATAATAGGAATATTGTGGGGGATTTTCCCTGCTTAACACAATGTTGATACAATAACCTCTGAAAGGAATACTATGAGAACTCTAGCTTTAAGCGATGAAATTTTAATGAAAGTTGACAAGGCTGCCCGTTACATCGGTGGTGAAGTCAACTCTGTAATGAAAGATAAGAATGACGTAGATATCCGCTTTGCCATGTGCTTCCCGGATGTTTATGAAATCGGTATGTCCAATCTGGGCATGATGATCCTCTATAACATGTTCAATGAACGTGAGGATGTCTGGTGTGAGCGTGTCTTTTCTCCGTGGATGGATCTGGATAAAATTATGCGTGAGGAACATATTCCTCTCTTTGCCCTGGAATCCCAGGAGCCTGTAAAGGAGTTTGATTTCCTTGGTATTACCCTTGGATATGAGATGTGCTATACCAATGTGCTTCAGGTACTTGACCTGAGCCATGTTTCACTTCTGGCAAAGGATCGTAAGGAAGATGACCCTATCGTCATCGGCGGCGGTGCATGTGCATATAATCCGGAACCGATCGCAGAATTTTTTGATATGTTTTATATTGGCGAGGGTGAGACTGTCTATGATGCTTTGTTTGATGCATATAAGGCAAACAAGGCAGCAGGCGGCTCCAGAGCAGACTTCCTGTTTGCAGCTTCCCAGATTCCCGGAATTTATGTTCCCTCTTTATACAATGTAGCCTACAAAGAAGACGGCACCATTGCTTCCTTTACACCTGCAAAAGAGGGCGTACCTGAGAAAGTCTGTAAACAGCTGATTACCGATGTCACTAAAGACTACCGCGCGATCAAAGCTCCTGTAGTTCCATTTATTAAAGCTACTCAGGATCGTGTTACTCTGGAGATCCAGCGTGGTTGTATCCGCGGATGTCGTTTCTGTCAGGCAGGTATGATCTACCGTCCTACCAGAGAGCGCAATGTGGAGGATTTAAAGGCAAGTGCCAGAGAAATGCTTCAGAATACAGGACATGAGGAGATTTCCTTAAGTTCTCTAAGCTCCAGTGATTATTCTGAGCTGAAGGAACTGGTAAACTTCCTGATCGAAGAATTTCATGGCAATGCTGTCAATATCTCTCTGCCATCCCTGCGTATCGATGCTTTTGCCCTGGATGTTATGAGTAAGGTACAGGATGTAAAGAAGAGCAGCCTTACTTTCGCACCGGAAGCAGGCTCCCAGCGTCTGCGTAATGTTATCAACAAAGGTCTGACTGAAGAGAATATTCTTCATGGTGCAGGTGAAGCATTCAAAGGTGGATGGAATCAGGTAAAGCTTTACTTCATGCTTGGACTTCCAACTGAAACAGAAGATGATATGAAAGGTATTGCTCATCTTGCTCAGAAAATTGCAGAAACTTATTATGAAGAAGTGCCGAAAGAAAAACGTAATGGCAAGGTTCAGGTCAATGTAAGTACCTCTTTCTTTGTACCGAAACCATTTACCCCATTCCAGTGGGCAGGCATGTACAGAGAGGAAGATTTCGTGGAGAAAGCAAAGGTCGTAAAAAGCGAGATCCGCGCACAGTTAAACCAGAGAAGTATCCGCTACAGCTGGCATGAGCCGGATGTAACGATTCTTGAAGGTTTCCTTGCAAGAGGTGACCGCCGTTGTTCAAAAGTTATCCTCAGAGCATATGAAAAAGGTGCGATCTACGATGCCTGGTCAGAGAGTTTTGACTATAATATATGGAAAGAATCTTTTGCGGAAACCAACACAGATATTGATTTCTATACTCTCAGAGAACGTTCCACAGATGAGATCCTTCCATGGGATTTCATTGATGCAGGAGTGACCAAGAAGTTCCTGATCCACGAATGGGAACAGGCAAAGAAAGAAACTGTAACACCAAACTGCCGTCAGAAATGTTCCGGCTGTGGTGCTATGCGTTATGGCGGAGGTGTATGTTATGAAGGTAAGAATTAAATTCAGCAAAGAGGGTCCTGTGAAATTTGTGGGACATCTGGATACCATGCGTTATTTTCAGAAGGCTATCCGCAGAGCCAATCTTCCGGTTGCTTTTTCCGGTGGATACAGTCCGCATATGATCATGTCTTTTGCCGCACCATTAGGAGTTGGTACGGAAAGTCTGGGAGAGTACTTCGATCTGGAGCTGGCAGAGACAGTTCCTACTTCAGAGATCACAAGACGTCTGGATGCAGTGATGGTAGAAGGGGTACATGTAATCAGTACCCGTCAGGTTGAGGACGGAAAGGCGGGTAAAGCAATGTCACTGGTGGCAGCAGCCGATTATTATGTAGAATTTCGTCCGGGAAAAGAGCCTGAAATTTCCTGGAAAGATAAAATCAGTGATTTCCTGGCGCAGCCGGAGATCACAGTAATGAAAAAGACCAAACGAAGCGAAAAGGAAATTGATATTCGCCCGTTTATCTATAAGATGGAACTTCAGGGAGACAAGATCTTTATGATGCTTGCTTCCGCAAGTGCCAATTACACAAAACCGGAACTGGTAACAGATACATTCTTCTCATGGCTTGGCATAGAACTTCCGGAATTTGCTTATTCCATCAAACGTCTGGAAGTATACGCAGATAAAGGAACAGAGGAAGAACATAAATTTGTAACTCTGGAAGCACTGGGTGAAGAAGTTGAGTAAACTGATTATTACCCAAATGAATATCCGGCAGATTCCGTGCTATGTATGTGCGTATGAAGAAGACGGTAAAGTAATGGAACTGCGCTTCGAACCTGTTGGGGAGAAATCTTCTCTTGGAAATATTTATGTTGGACAGATAGAGAATATAGCTGCCAATATCGGTGCTGCATTCGTACAGATTTCTGCCGGGGAAAAATGCTACCTGCAGCTTTCCGATGCTCCAAATGCGATTTATGCTTCTGTAAAAAAAGGTGACCGCCCATTAAAGGCAGGAGATGAAATCCTTGTGCAGATCAGCCGGGAAGCAATGAAGGGAAAACTACCGGCTGTAACCACGAATCTGAATTTTACAGGCAAATATCTGGTTCTTACAACCGGCGATAAGAAATTTGGTCTGTCTTCCAAACTTTCCAATGATGACAGAAGCCGTATCAGTAAGTGGATGGAAGCAGAAGTTAACCGTCCGGATAAAGAGTTTGGTATCATCGTTCGTACAAATGCAGCAGATGCATCAAAAGAAGAAATACTGAAAGAACTGGAATACCTGAAGGGCCTGTATCATAAGTCTGCTGTAGACGGAAGATCCCGTACCTGTTTCAGCTGCGTATATAGAACAGAGCCTTTTTATATCTCTGCAGTCCGCGACGCCAACAGCCGGAACCTGGAAGAAATCATAACAGATATCCCTGAGATATCCCGACAGGTTTCTGACTATCTTAACAGTAACAGCCCGGAGGAAAAAGAGAAGCTGCGGTTTTATGATGATAAACTTCTCCCTCTTTACAAACTTTATCGCCTGGAAACTGTCTTAGAAGAAATCCAGCATGAGAAAGTCTGGCTGAACAGTGGTGGATTTCTGGTAATCCAGCAGACAGAAGCCTTCGTATCCATTGATGTAAACAGCGGAAAGTTTACAGGCAAAAAGAAAATGCAGGAAACTTACCGAAAAATCAATTTGGAGGCAGCAAAGGAAATTGCCAGACAGTTGCGTCTCAGAAACCTGTCCGGAATTATTCTGATTGATTTTATTAATATGGAAAATCAGGATCATCAGGATGAACTGTTCCATGTCCTGCAGAAATATCTGCGCAAAGATCCGGTAAAGGCAAAAGCAGTGGACATCACTCCACTGCACATCCTGGAACTTACCAGAAAGAAAGTGCGAAAACCTGTGATTGAGGAAATCAGAGAATTATAGTTTGCCATAAAATAATTATGTAAACCAAACAAGCATCTGCAATTCTCATCGATATTTTTCCGTAACTGAATAACTGCTCTGCAGTTTGTATTTTATCACAGATCCTGACGGATACCGGATTGAAATTGTACCTGTAAAATAAAAGAAAAAAATTCAAAGAAATTGAAAAAAACTTATTGACAAATCGAATTTTGTCCGCTATTATAAATGAGATGCCGCACAGAGAGGTACAAGCACCGAAAGGTCACCATATCTGGCGAGTAAAGATTATAGGAGGTGCCACAGATGTACGCAATTATTGCAACAGGTGGTAAACAGTACAAAGTTGCTGAAGGCGACGTAATCAGAGTTGAGAAACTCGGTGTTGAAGCTGGTGAAACTGTTACTTTTGATAATGTTATTGCAGTAAGCAATGACGGATTAAAAGCTGGTGAAGATGTGAAAGATGCCAGTGTTACCGCTACTGTAGTTGAGAACGGTAAAGCAAAAAAAGTTATCGTTTACAAATACAAGAGAAAAACTGGATATCACAAGAAAAACGGTCACAGACAGCAGTACACTAAAGTAAAAATCGAAAAGATTAACGGTTAATCTGGTGTCATTATGATTACAATTACAGTTAAGAAGAGAAATGGAAATTATCTGGAATTTGTTTCGAAAGGTCACGCCGGATATGCAGAGGAAGGACAGGATATTGTCTGTGCTGCTGTCTCTGTACTGGTGATCAATACTGTAAATTCTCTTGAGACATTTACAGATGATCAGTTTGAAGTGCAGGAAGATGACGGCTATGTATCTTTTCATTTTACGGCTCCGGTTACTGAGAGGGGAACCCTTCTCATGGATTCGCTGATTCTCGGATTAACAGAAATTGAACATAGTTATAACAATCGATATTTGACAGTAAAAGTCAAGGAGGTGTAACAACATGATGAAAATGAACCTTCAGTTATTCGCACATAAAAAAGGAGTTGGTTCTACAAAGAACGGTCGTGATTCCGAATCCAAGAGATTAGGTGCGAAGAGAGCAGACGGACAGTTTGTTAAAGCTGGAAATATTCTTTACAGACAGCGCGGAACTAAGATCCATGCTGGTGAGAACGTAGGTTGCGGTAAAGATTATACTTTATTCGCACTTAAAGATGGTGTCGTAAGATTTACCAGAAAAGGACGCGATAAGAAACAGGTTTCTATCGTTCCAGTAGAAGCAGAATAATCTGGTTAAGCGAAGGCTTCAAATCTAATATGGGTTTGGAGCCTTTCTTTTATAGTAGAATTGCTATAGATTAAAAGAGTTATATGATATAAAAGAAACCATAGCAATCCATGTAAATAATGCATATTGATCCGACTCATCAGAGTGCGAAATCCTGCTGAACGGTCTCAAATGCATTAATTTAAGAAGATTACTATTACGAAATAATCATTAGTAAAGGACAGAGGTGTGTCATATGTTTGCAGACAGAGCGAAAATCTATATCCGCTCCGGTAAAGGCGGCGACGGCCATGTAAGTTTCCGCAGAGAATTATATGTTCCGAATGGCGGTCCTGACGGCGGCGACGGCGGTCGTGGAGGAGACGTGATATTTGAGGTAGATGAAGGCCAGAACACCCTTGGCGACTACCGACACAGAAGAAAATATAAAGCAGAAGACGGACAGGAAGGCGGCAAAAAACGCTGCCATGGTGCCGATGGAAAAGATGTTGTATTAAAAGTTCCGGAAGGAACTGTTATCATGGATGCAGAATCCGGTAAAGTAATTGCAGATATGTCCGGTGAAAATAAACGCCAGATCGTATTAAGAGGCGGAAGAGGTGGCAAAGGAAACCAGCATTATGCGACTGCAACCATGCAGGTTCCGAAATATGCACAGCCAGGACAGCCTGCGCAGGAACTGGAAGTTCTTCTGGAGCTGAAAGTAATCGCAGACGTAGGTCTGGTTGGATTCCCGAATGTCGGAAAGTCCACATTCCTTTCCCGTGTTACCAACGCACAGCCGAAAATTGCCAACTATCACTTTACAACCCTGAGCCCAAATCTTGGGGTTGTAGATACTGAAAACGGTGGTTTTGTGATCGCTGATATTCCCGGTCTGATCGAAGGTGCTTCCGAAGGTGTGGGACTTGGACATGAGTTCCTTCGCCACATTGAACGTACCAGAGTCATTATCCACATTGTAGATGCAGCATCTACAGAGGGACGTGACCCAATCGATGATATTTACAAGATTAATAAAGAACTGGAAGCTTATAATCCGGAAATTGCTGCAAGACCACAGGTGATCGCAGCAAACAAAATCGACTGTATCTATACAGAAGACGGCGAAGAGAGCCCGGTTGACAAACTTAAGGCAGAATTTGAGCCAAAAGGAATCCAGGTATATCCGATTTCCGCTGTCAGCGGTCAGGGTGTGAGAGAACTTTTATTCCATGTGAAAGAACTTCTTGACAGCTGCCCACAGGAGCCTGTAGTATTTGAACAGGAATTCTTCCCTGAAGATATGCTGATCGGAGAAAATCTTCCATATACAGTAGAGCAGAGTCCTGAAGATCCGACAATTTTTGTTGTCGAGGGACCGAAGATTGAAAAGATGCTTGGCTACACAAATCTTGATTCCGAAAAAGGTTTCGCATTCTTCCAGAAATTCCTGAAAGAGGGAGGCATCCTGGAAGAACTTGAGAAGGCAGGCATTCAGGAAGGCGATACTGTGCGTATGTACGGATTTGATTTTGATTACTATAAATAGATTCAATAATGAAACAGATGTGGTAAGACGGATGATTCTGTCCGTTTGCAGAGAATAACAGAGGAAAATAAAAATGACAAGTAAACAGAGAGCTTATTTAAAAGGTCTTGCAATGACCATGGATCCAATCCTTCAGCTTGGAAAGGGTGGTCTTACTCCTGAGAACACAGCCGCAGTAGATGAGGCGCTTGCAGCCAGAGAACTGATCAAGATCAGTGTTCTTCAGAACTGCCTGGAGGATCCGCGCCAGATGGCTGAGGTTCTGGCAGAACGTACACGTTCCCAGATCGTACAGGTTATCGGCAAGAAAATTGTTTTATACCGTGAAGGCAAAAACGAAAAGAAAAAAATTGAATTACCCAGAAAATAATACGGAGTTTTTTATGGCTGACATCAAACACAGAATTGGTATTATGGGCGGTACTTTTGATCCCATCCACATGGGGCATCTGATTCTGGGAGAGAAAGCATACGAACAGTTCCGACTGGAAAAGGTACTGTTCATGCCTTCCGGAAATCCGCCTCACAAGAGAAACCGTCAGGGACGTGCCACAGATGAAGAAAGAGTTGAAATGGTCCGCAGGGCGATTACCGGAAATCCTCACTTTGAACTGTCGCTGACTGAAATGCATGAAAATGGTTATACTTACACTTATCATACACTGGAAATGCTAAAAGAGAAGAATCCGGATACTGATTATTATTTTATAATCGGCGCAGACTCCCTGTATGACTTTGATACATGGCGTGAACCGGAAAGAATCTGCAGAAACTGCATTCTGGTAACTGCTGTAAGAAATCATTCCACAATCGCAGAGCTCGAAGCAGAAATGAACCGTCTTTCGCTTAAATATAATGGCACATTTCTGACACTGAATACCACAAACCTTGATGTATCCAGCGAAATGCTCAGAAACTGGATCAGCGAAGATAAAAGTGTGCGTTACTATATTCCTGATCCGGTGATTGAGTATATCAGAGAAAACCAGATTTACAGTCTGGCCGAAAAGAAAGGATGATCTTCCGATGGCAGAGTATGATTTTATAAAAATGCAGAAAAAATTAGCAAAATATCTGGATGAGGATCGTTATGAACATACGTTGGGAGTTATGTTTACATGTGCAGCACTTGCCATGGTTCATGACTGTGATCTGATCACAGCCCAGACTGCCGGACTGCTCCATGACTGTGCAAAATGTATTCCTAACAAAAAGAAGCTGAAAATGTGCAGCCAGCATCATATTTCGGTATCTGAATTCGAACAGGAGCATCCTTTTTTACTTCATGCCAAGCTTGGAGCTTACGTAGCTAAGGCTAAGTATGATGTTACAGATGAAAATATTCTTTCTGCCATCACCTGGCATACTACCGGAAAGCCTGAGATGACACTGTTGGAAAAAATCGTCTATATTGCCGATTATATTGAACCAAAACGTGATAAAGCTCCTAATCTTGCAATTGTACGTAAACTGGCTTTTCAGGATCTTGACGAATGTATGTATAAGATTTTGGGTGATACACTGGCTTATCTGGAGGAAAATCCGAAAGATATTGATAATGCTACGAAAGATGCTTTCTTGTATTACAGGGATTTACACATGAAAAGACAGTCCTGAGTATAAGTTGTCTCGACTGGCAGAGTTTTACATATAGGGGACAGCACAACAGGGAGAACAGATTACGGATATAAATATTTATTTAGAGAAGATATATGTAGCTATTCAATAGTCTGTTGATCATGAAGATATTGAACAGTTACAAAAGCAGATAGAAAGAGAGGTTGTTTCCATGAACAGAGAACTTGAAATGGCAAAACTTGCCTGCCGCGCACTTGATGAGAAAAAAGGAAAAGATATTAAGGTAATAGATATCCATGAAGTATCTGTAATTGCCGATTATTTTGTAATTGCAAGTGCTTCCAACCAGAATCAGGTTCAGGCTATGGTTGACAATGTAGATGAAACACTTGGCAGAGCCGGATTTGAGGCAAAACAGATTGAGGGAACCAGAAACTCCAGCTGGGTTCTTATGGATTACGGCGATATGATCGTCCACGTATTTGACGAAGAGAATCGTCTTTTTTATGACCTCGAAAGAATCTGGAGAGATGGTAAGGTTCTTGACGTTAATGAATTTCTTGAGAAATAAGTAGAAAAAATTGTTACTGTTCACTCTGTTCACAGCAACACGCTTGCGATGCACAGACTTTATGCTAATCGCATAAAGTCGCGCGGTATGTCTCGGGTTTTCTGTGACCTTCGTTCACAAAAAACACTTCGCGGGATATTACCAGTGAATAGTAACGAAAAATTTACAGTTATTCGGTGTAGAACTGCGTAGCGAGGCGGATGATTTTATCCGCCTGACTTTGTGAAATTTGCAAAATAAAATACAGAGGAAATCAGATATCATCATCAAGAGATACCTGATTTCCTCTGTTGTTTTTTTGAATTGATATAGTATAATTTGCAGTGTATGGGGACTTGCTTGATTCGATTATGAGCAAGTTGCGAAGCGGATTGCGAATATCTGCCTGACTATTCACGTATCAGTTATATTACTCATACAAACGGAACACACCAAATACTTTGCCAAGAATCTGAAGACCTTCATGTACAAGGATTGGCTCCATTGTATCATTTTCCGGTTGGAGACGATAGTATCCTTTTTCTTTATGGAAAGTCTTAACTGTAGCACCGTCATCGATCAGCGCAACAACAATATCTCCATCCTCTGCTGTGGACTGCTGTTTTACCAGAACCTGATCTCCGTCAAAAATTCCGGCGTTTATCATACTTTCCCCTTTTATTTTCAACAGAAAGCTCTGTGAATTAGGCATAAACTCTGCAGGGATAGGGAAATAGCCTTCAATATTCTCAACTGCCAGAAGTGGCTGTCCGGCTGCCACAGTTCCTATGATGGGAACATTCACAACCTCTCTGCGGACCAGATTAAAATTGTCATCAATAATCTCAATCGCACGTGGTTTCGTTGCATCTCTGCGGATATATCCATTTTTCTCCAGTGCTTCCAGATGTGAATGAACGGAAGAAGTAGATTTCAGGTTGACTGCCTCGCAGATTTCACGAACTGCCGGCGGAAATCCCCGGTTCAAAATCTCATTCTTTATGTAATCAAGAATCTCCTGCTGCTTTGGCGTGATTCTTCCATATGGCATAATTATACCCTCCTTTTTAAGTTATTTTTTGTTCGTACACTCTTCATAACCATTCAGCAGTCTGCTATTCTATGAGATACTGAACAGTTTCTGATTTTTTTATCATATCATAATTCCTGACAAAAAGCAAACTTATATTCTGAAAATGTGTTCTTACTTATGTGCTCCCGTTACTGTTTACTCCATTCTCAGTAACGGGATAGTGGTGTGTGAACAGTAACGATTATTGTGAATTCTTTATGAATAAACTTGTTTTTAAATGTGCAAAGTGTTACAATATTTTGGAAAATGGTGTAACTATTCAGCAGTCACTGTGAAATCGCTGAACAGTTATAGAATGATTATGAACTGCACAAAAAGGAGACATTCCATTGTCTGATAATAAATCAAAAAAAATGCCGGGAATCCTGGCAAGGCTTCGCATGGTCGTGGGGCTGAATATCGGAACGATCATGTTTGGCATCTTATTCATATATATGGCATTCAGTGCCATATTATATTTTACAACTACTCATATTGAGTCCTATCAGGTTACATCAGGACCTTTATCCCGCAACGAAACATATACCGGTCTTGCCATACGTGAAGAAAGTTTATGCAAGGCAGATTTATCAGGCTATATTACTTATTATGCAAGGGAGGGCAGTAAGATCAATGCTTCCGGAGCGGTGTACGGACTTAGTGATACAAAAACAGCTTCTGCTCCGGCATCTCTTGCCCCGGAAGAACTTTCAAAGGTACGGACTGATATGATGAGTTTTTCCAAAGGATTCAGTTCAAGTAAATTTAACAGCACCTACAGCTTTAAATATGAACTGAAGGGAAATATCCTTCAATATGCAGAGTCTGGCAATACCTCATCTGCTCCTCTTACTTCAGATGAGGACGGTGAAGGAAATGACAGTGGTGACAATGACAAAACAGCAGATATTTATCCCGGAAATCAAACTATCTGCCAGTCCCAATCTGATGGTATCGTTTTATATTCCATGGATAATTATGAAGGAAAAACAGTAGATGCTGTAAAGGCAGAAGATTTCGATCAGAATTCTTACCATGAAACAGATTTGAAAACTTCCGACAAGGTAAAAGCAGGAGATGATATTTATACCATTATCACAGATGAACGCTGGAGCCTTCTGATTCCTTTGAGCGACAGACAGGTTGAAAAACTGAAAGACCGTTCTACAATACGTGTCAAATTTTTAAAAGACGATATGACACAAAACGGAGATTTTTCCATTATTACCATAGATGGTGACAAATATGGACAGATTGATTTCAATAAAGGTCTGATTCGTTATGCATCTGACCGTTTTTTGGACATTGAACTTGTAACCAACACAGTTGTAGGTCTGAAAATCCCTCTTACCTCTATTGTAACCAAGGATTTTTATGTGATTCCATCCAGAATGGCCACTACACAGGATAATCAGACAGGTTTTACCCTTTATGAGGGGAAAAATAAAACAACATTTAAAAATGTGAGCATTTACGCAAGCATTGATGATTCATCTGTCTCCAAATTGGCAGTGGACGAAGCAGAACAACCTCAGATTTATTATGTTGACAAGAGTTCATTTAAGGAAGGGGATGCCCTGATCAATACGGATACCGGTGAAAAATATGTGATCGGAGAGACAGATACCCTGGAGGGAGTATACTGTATTAATAAAGGCTATGCGGTTTTTCGCCGTATTGAAATACTTGATGAGAACGAAGAATATGCTATTGTATCTAAAAACACCACCTACGGTCTTTCCAGATATGATCACATTGTTCGAAACGCTGATAAAGTAAAGGAAGAAGACATTTTATACTAATTAAGGAGGCTTAATATGTTAGCTGATAAACTAAACCTTGTGAAAAAGAATATTGAAGAGGCCTGCGATACTGCAGGGCGTTCTCCCCAAGAGGTAACTCTTATTGCGGTCAGTAAGACCAAACCGGTGGAAATGCTGAAAGAAGCATATGATGCGGGTGCAAGAGTGTTTGGGGAGAATAAGGTTCAGGAGATCGTAGATAAATACGATCAGATGCCATCAGATGTACAGTGGCACATGATCGGACATTTACAGAGAAATAAAGTGAAATATATTATTGATAAAGTATCTATGATACACTCTGTAGATTCTGTCCGCCTGGCAGAGGCCATCGAAAAAGAGGCAGCAAAAAAAGATATCTGCATGCCGGTTCTGATCGAAGTAAATGTAGCAGGAGAGGAAAGTAAGTTTGGCCTTTCAGTCGAAGAGGTATTACCATTTCTGGAAGAAATTTCTTCTTATGAGCATCTTCAGGTAAAAGGACTTATGACAATTGCACCATTTGTAGCAAATCCTGAAGAAAACAGAGAAGTTTTTCAAAAATTAAAGAAATTAAGTGTTGACATTGCGGCCAAAAACATTAATAATGTTAATATGAGCGTCCTGAGTATGGGAATGACAAATGATTATCAGGTCGCAGTTGAGGAAGGGGCCACTATGGTGCGCGTGGGAACGGGTATCTTTGGCGAAAGAGATTACTCAATAAAAGAAGATTAAAATAAGATTGGAGATTAAAATGGGCGTTTTAGATAAATTTTTAGATGCCATCAAATTAAACGATGATTACGATGATGATGGATTCTTAGATGATGATCTGTTAGATGAGGAAGAAGATGATGACTTTCTCGATGACGATTTCGATGAGAAACCAAAGAAGAAATTTTTTGATAAATTCTCTAAGAAAAAAGAATCCGACGATAATGATGACTTCGATGATGTAGAAGAGAAAACAGTAAAGACAGTTCCTAAACAGGCATCTGCTCCAAAACAGACCGCTTCAGCTCCGTCTAAGGTTACGGTCAAACAGGAACGCGCCGAACGCCAGACACGTCCTGCAGCATCTTCCAAGATTACTCCAATGAGAAGCAGCCGCAAATCAAATCAGGGCCCAAATATGGAAGTCTGTGTGATCAAACCTTCTTCTATGGAAGATACGCGTGAGATTGCTGACACTTTAGTAGATAATTCTACTGTTATTTTGAATCTGGAGGGAATTGATGTGGAACTGGCACAGAGGATCATCGATTTCACGTCCGGTGCATGCTATTCTTTAGGCGGCAGCCTTCAGAAAGTATCCAGCTATATCTTTGTACTTGGACCGTACAATGTAGATATTACCGGTGACCTTCAGAATATTCTGGGAGGCTCTGCTCCGTCTGTAAGAGCAGGATATTGATCCAGGATGGAAAAAGACGAATTTTTTCTTAAGAGAATCCGGGAATTGGCAAATCTCTCCTGGCAGAGAGATATCGTTACATTTTCGGATTTTCTTAATTTAAATGAACAGAATATAGTCAGTAGCCTGAAACATCAGTTTCCCCAGATTGTTATGGAGACGTCCGGAGGCTATGAGAATGCGGAGCGTCAGATGGTTGCATTTCATCCTGATGCTCTTGCTTTTACATGGGAATATCCCATCGACTGTCTGAGGATTGAACCAAAGGCTCTTAAATTCTCTGAAGAGCTTTCTCATCGTGATTATCTTGGTGCACTTCTCAATCTTGGAGTAGACAGAAGTGTGATCGGTGATATTGTTGTTCAGAAAAAAGCTGCCTGGTTTTTCTGCCAGAACAAAATGACGGAATTCTTTCTTGAAAATCTGTGCCGGGTCCGTCATACCAATATTCTGATCACAAAAGTGGAGGATTCTGATGAATTTCCACGCCCTGTCCTTGAATCTGTCAGCGGTACCTGCGCTTCGGTACGTCTGGATTCATTGATCTCGCTTGCTTTTAAGACATCCAGAAGCAGTATGGTATCTTATATTGAAGGCGGGCAGGTTTTTGTCAACGGAAAACTGATCACCAGCAACGGATATGAGCCGAAAGATGGTGACATTATATCTGTACGTGGGAAAGGACGGTTCATTTTTGACGGTATTTCTCACCAGACAAAAAAAGGACGCTGCAGTGTGCGTATTATGCGCTATGTATAAATTTTGTAATAAAAGGAGAACAGGAAAATGGCAGAACAGAAATTACTTGTAAAACGGGAAGGAGATTTCCATTATCCTATTTATTTTAAAAATGACTTTCAGGATCTTGCCGGTGCGATCAGAGAAGAAGGACTTGAAAACCGGAAAATCTGTATTGTGACAGACAGTCATGTTGCACCTCTTTATTATGAGGCAGTTAAATCAGCTCTTCAGGAAATTTCCTCTGAAATATTCTCTTTTGTATTTGAAGCTGGTGAAAAGAACAAAAACCTGAATACAGTACAGGAATTATATAAAACTTTGATTGAGAATGAAATGGACAGAAAAGGTCTGCTGGTTGCGCTGGGCGGCGGTGTTGTAGGTGATCTGACTGGTTTCGGAGCTTCCACTTACCTGAGAGGGATTGATTTTATCCAGGTTCCTACTACGCTTCTGGCACAGGTTGACAGCAGCGTAGGAGGTAAAACAGGTGTTGACTTCCTTCAGTACAAAAACATGGTAGGAGCTTTCCATCAGCCCCGCCTTGTATATATGAATATGAGTACCCTGCAGTCTCTTCCGAATCGGGAATTCACCTGTGGAATGGGTGAAATTCTTAAGACAGGACTGATCTGCGATGAAGAGTTCTTCCGTTTTGTATGTAAGAATCAGTCTGAGATCAGTAAATTGGATCTGAGTATGCTTTCCAGAATGATCCGCAGATGCTGCGAGATCAAGGCAGGTGTGGTAGAGCGTGATCCGAAGGAGCAGGGAGAACGTGCACTTTTAAATCTTGGTCACACAGTCGGACATGCAGTCGAAAAAATGAAAAACTTTCAGCTGCTTCATGGACAGTGTGTTGGAGTCGGTCTGATCGCTGCCGCTTATCTTTCCATGCAGAGAGGATTATTAACAGAAGAAGAATACGAAGAGATCAGAAAAGGGTGCCATTCTTATAATCTTCCTCTTTCTGTTGATTCACTGAATGCCGGGGATGTCCTGGCAGCAACAAAAAAAGACAAAAAAATGGAAGCCGGTCATATTAAATTTATCCTTATGGACGGGATCGGTAAAAGTTTTATAGACAAAACTGTCACAGATGAGGAACTGCTCCAGGCAATCCGGGAGATTCTGGTATGACAGCTGTTTCCTCCGTATCTTCATGTATGCACTGGATTAGAGGCTGTATTATTATCCTTTTGCTGACAATCCTGGATCAGGGAAGTAAATCTCTTGTTCTGGCACAACTGAAAGATCAGCCTGATATCTCTCTCATTCCAGGAGTTCTTCAATTACGGTATCTCGAAAATCGTGGAATGGCCTTTGGATTGTTTGAAGGTAAAATTCCGGTGTTTGTGATTTTGTGCCTTTTGTTTTTTGGTGTATTTATCTATGTATATGCCAGAATCCCGAAAAACAGATATTATCTGCCGCTGTCAGTAACTGCACTGGTAATGGTTTCCGGTGCTCTTGGAAATTTTATTGACAGAGTATGCAGAGGCTATGTTGTGGATTTTATCTATTTTTCACTGATTGATTTTCCGGTATTTAATATAGCTGATATGTATGTGGTATGCAGTGGCATATTACTTGTTATGCTGGTGTGTTTCAGATACAAAAATGATGAAGATTATGACTTCTTAAGAATAAAAAAGGATTAGTATTATGGAAATTCTTAATTATCAGGTTTCTGACGGTCAGTCCGGTATCCGGATTGACCGCTATCTTTCTGAAATGAACGAAGAATTGTCACGTTCTTATATTCAAAAGCTGCTTAAAGAGCAGAAAATAACCGTCAATGGTTCTGCTGTAAAAGCCAACTACAAAGTTCAGGAAGGAGATGAAATCTCCGTAGCAGTTCCTGACATAAAAGAGCCGGATATACTTCCGGAAGATATCCCTCTGGATATTCTTTATGAAGATGATGATGTACTTATTGTAAATAAACCAAAGGGGATGGTGGTTCATCCCAGTGCCGGACATACTTCCGGAACATTGGTAAATGCTATTATGTTTCACTGTAAGGACAATCTGTCGGGGATCAATGGTGTTCTGCGTCCTGGTATTGTCCACAGAATCGATAAGGATACCACAGGTGCACTTCTTGTATGCAAGAATGATAATGCACACCGCAACCTGGCAGAACAGTTAAAAGAGCATTCTATCAGGCGTAGATACCGGGCAATCGTAGCAGGAGTACTGAAAGAAGACGAAGGGACGATCGAAGGTCCCATCGGGCGCCATCCGATTGACCGCAAAAAGATGGCTGTCAACTATAAAAACGGCAAGGATGCTGTCACACATTATAAAGTTTTGGAACGTTTCAAAAATGCCACTTATGTGGAATGCCGTCTGGAAACAGGCAGAACGCATCAGATTCGTGTGCATATGACAAGTATCGGTCATCCACTTCTGGGTGATGAAGTGTACGGTTCCGGTAAGAATCCTTATCATCTGCAGGGACAGACGCTTCATGCAATGATTCTTGGCTTTGTTCATCCATCAACGGGCGAATATATGGAGTTTACAGCTCCTTTACCTGAATATTTCGTTAAATTATTAGAAAAATTACGAAAGTAGTTTGCATTTTTTTGGAAATACTGTATAATATGTCTATCGAATATGTAACAGAAGGGAGTGCAGACTATGAATAGTACGAGTTCAATTATTACAATTGGTCGTGAGTACGGCAGTGGAGGAAGACAGATAGGTCAGGAAGTTGCCAAATATTTTGGTATTAAATGTTATGATAAAGAACTTCTCGAACACGCAGCAAATGAAAGCGGTATCTGCAAAGAACTTTTTGAGAATCATGATGAAAGACCAACTAACAGCTTTTTATATTCTCTGGTCATGGATACCTACTCATTTGGTTATTCTTCTTCAGGATTTACAGATATGCCTATGAACCACAAAGTATTTCTTGCACAGTTTGATGCAATCAAGAAACTGGCCTCCGAAGGTCCATGCGTTATGGTCGGAAGATGTGCAGATTATGCGTTGTCAGAGTATAAAGACTGTTTCAGTGTATTTGTACATGCAGATACAGACTGGAGGATTAACCGTCTTTCACAGAAACATAATAAAACTGCAAAAGAAGCAAAAGACATGATCAATAAGACAGACAAGAGCCGTTCCAGTTACTATAATTACTACACCAATAAGAAATGGGGTGCTGCTTCAAGCTACAATCTCTGCGTAGACAGCAGCAAACTTGGAATTGATGGTGCAGCAAAAGCAATCATTCAGGCAATTGAGATTTTTGATTCAATAAAAAATAAATAGGATTATATTTTTACAGATACTTTACCACATCCTTGGTAAAGTATCTGTTTTTGGATGAATTTATAACAGTCTTTTCAATTCATTCCAGATTGCCTGCGGCAATGGAATTTTGGCTTGTATGCCTCGGGATAGTGGTGTATGAACAGTAACAAGACTGCTATAATTTTTTTTAATATATATTAAATTTTCATGACATTTGTTAAAATATATGCTATAATCATACCATGTTAAAAAGGAGGACATTATGAAATTTCGTTGGGACAACCGATATTTACACTGGGGTGTAACCGCTTTTCTGGTAATTGCCGCCAGTATGCTGTTTTATTATGGCATATTTCACATGAAAACCCTGATCGTGGGAATCAAAACTTTTCTGGGAATTATGGCGCCTATTATCTATGGTGTAATCCTTGCTTATATTCTCAGTCCGCTGATCAATCTCTTTGAGCAGAAGCTGATCTATCCGCAGCTGGAAAAGCATAATATTAAGTTACAGAAAAAAGGAAAACGGGCTATTCGATGGGGATGTGTCCTTTTTTCCATGTTCCTGTTCTGGATTATCATTTACGCATTACTGATGATGGTGCTTCCTCAGTTGATCCGAAGTATCATGAGTATTATTTACAGTTTTCCGTACTATGTAAAAGTTATTGAAAAGTGGCTCAATTCATTTGTTGAGCATGGATGGAAACTGAATCCTGAAATGCTCGATATGATCAACCAGTATTCTGTAAAAGCACAGGAGTATCTTACTACCGATATTCTTCCGCAGATGCAGGATATGCTCAAAAATGTTTCTGCAGGTATTTTTGATATCCTGATCTTTATGAAGAATTTTCTGATCGGTGCCATTGTAGCTTTGTATGTACTTGCAGACAAAGAGAAATTTGTTGCCAAAAGCAAAATGATGGTATATGCCATATTGCCTCATAAATGGGCAAATATGCTTATACGCGTTATGCGTTTTACAGACAAGACTTTTGGCGGTTTCATATACGGAAAACTTCTGGATTCTGCTATTATTGGAGTTTTGTGTTATTTTGGAATGTTGCTTTTGGATTTGCCGTATCCAATTCTTATCAGTGTAATTATCGGTGTGACAAATGTCATTCCGTTTTTTGGTCCTTACATCGGAGCCATTCCATGTATTTTGCTTATTTTAGTAGTAGATCCCATAAAAGGTCTGTATTTTGCAATTTTTATCCTGCTTCTTCAGCAGTTTGATGGAAATATCCTTGGTCCGAAAATTCTCGGAGAATCTACCGGACTTTCCAGTTTTATGGTTATTGTTGCCATCATGATCGGGGGCGGTCTCTTTGGGGTTCCGGGAATGATTGCAGGAGTTCCTGTATTTGCCGTACTTTATGCTCTGATCTGGAGACTGATCAATCATTCTCTTAATGACAAAAAAATGCCGGCAGAAGAGGAGACATATATAAATATTGACTGTCTGGATGAACAGACAGGTGAAGTACTTCCTCTTTGCAAGGAAGAAAAACACAAGGTTTCACCGGAAGAACTGGAAGCGAGAAAAAATAATTTCTTTATGAAAATATGGAATCCGCTTTCCGGACTGGTCATAACCATATGGAAATATCTCTTGCGGATTTTAAACATAATATGGGGATATATCAAAAAAGCAGGGATTTTCCTGAAGAACAGATATGTTGAATTAAAGAATAAACGAGAGAAAAATAAGTAAACCTTCACAGTTACAAAAAAAAACACACACAGGAGTTACTATGAAGAAAAAAAAGTTATATTTGACAGCTTTTCTTTTGGTTCTGGCACTGGCTCTGCAGGGTGGAATCTTTTCCGGTTTCTCTGTACCGGTTCAGGCTGCAGCAACTTCCAAAAAGCAGACAGGATTTGTGAAAAAAAACGGAAGCTGGTACTATTACGATAAGAATGGAAAAAAAGCTACCGGCTGGTACAAAAGTGCTGCAGGAAATCAGTACTATTTCGGAAAGACCGGTGCAGCCAAAGCCGGAATTCTGACCATCAGTGGGAAAAAGTACTGTTTTAATGAAAAAGGTAAAATGCTTACTACCTGGCAGACAGTAAATGGAAAAACGTATTTCTTTGATGAAAAAAAAGGATATATGCATACCGGATGGGTAACTACAGCTGCAGGGAATAAATACTATTTCTGGAATGACGGGGTGATACGATCCGGTTTCCATAAAGTAAATAATGTATATTACTGCTTTAATGAAAAAGGAAAAATGTATAAAAACTGTTTTCGCAAAAGCGGGAATTCCACCTATTATCTTCAGGCCAATGGCACTATGGCAAAAGGTCGTCTGAAAGTAAAGGGAAGCTGGTATTCCTTTAACAGAAATACCGGTCAGCTGGTCAGAAGCGGATGGTATAAAGAAACAGACGGTTCTTATTATTATGCAGCTTCAAATGGTAAACTTGTCAAAGGCTTCTATAAACCGGATTCCTATTATCGGTATTTCAGGAAATCAGATTGTAAACTGGTTACGGGATGGCAGACGATCAACGGACACAAGTATTATTTTAAGAAAACTAATGGAATCCGTTACGATGATATTATCCTGAAATCGTCATCTGGGAAAAGATATTATTTTGAGTCTGACGGAAAACTTGCCAGCAGTAAGTGGATCACGAAAAAAAGTGCTCATTATTATGCGAAATCAGATGGGGTGCTGGCCTCTGGATGGCTGACAGTAGACGGAAAGAAATATTATATGAATCCTTCTACATGTGAACGTGAAAGTGGGTGGGTTACTGTAGATGGAGAGAAGTATTACCTAAGTTCCTCCACAGGTGCTCTGGTTACAAATCAGTGGATTGATGATAATCATTATGTTGGAGAAGATGGTTCTCTTATTCCTGACTATCAGAACGGAGTTTCTTTTCGGTGGCCTTTAAGCTCAGGTTATTCCTATATCAGCAGTTATTTTGGAAACAGGGAATCTCCGGGAGGAGTCGGTTCTACCAATCATAAAGGAATTGACATTCCTGCTCCTACAGGAACACCGATTTATGCGGCAGCATCAGGAACCATTGTTGCCATGCTTTCACCGGCAGCGTCAGGCGGTGCCGGATATTATACCAAGATCAATCATGATGGAAAGGGACTTATCACAGAATATATGCACCAGTCTAAATTTAACCCAAATCTGAGTGTAGGAGATAAGGTCAAAAAAGGTGATATTATCGGATATGTAGGAAGCACCGGGAACAGCACCGGTCCTCATCTTCATTTTGGGGTTATGGTTAATGGGGTAAATCAGAATCCTCTGAATTATGTGAAGAGACCGTCATAATTAACCGGTTTCAGCTAGAGCGTGTCTGAAAAATCATTCCCGCAATCTGCACGCTCTAGTACATCGTTTCGCAGACAAGCGAGTGGTATAGTTATTTTCATTTTATAAATATATAAAAAAGGATATATGGTATATGAAGGAAGAATCAGAAAAAACATACACTTATTACAGAAAAGCGCAATATCATGAAACAGACCAGATGGGCATTATCCATCACTCTAATTATGTAAAATGGATGGAAGAGGCCAGGATTGGATATATGAGCCGGATGGGTTTCAGCTATAAGAAAGTAGAAGAGTTGGGAGTGATCTCCCCTGTTGTGGAAATTTCAGTTGCATATAGAAAGCAGGTTTTCTTCGATGATGAAATCCGGATTCGCGTTGGCATTAAGCAGTATAATGGAATTTCTCTGGAATTTAATTATGAATTTTTTAATGCGAGCAGAAATGAAATCTGCACAACCGCTTATTCCAGACATTGTTTTCTAAAAGATGGGAAACTGATCGCTCTCAAAAAAGAGCTTCCGGAATTGAATCGCATTATTACAGATTGTCTGTAAAACTAATGACTTTGGAAAATCACGTATAGTAGTGATCAAATCCCGGTTGGGACAGCCTATAGCGGCTTTTTCGGGAGATGACGTGTACTGGGAAGTTCCGGAAGACCTTCCCCAAATGACGAAACTTATGGTTGACGGAAAAGCCTTGTATATACATCGGGCAAACTACCAGATTATTGACAAAAAATTGCTGTAGAAAAAATTTAAATTGAACGCTAAGTAATTCAATCAATGTTTTTGACATGAAGGCAGAAAAAAGTTATTATTTGATAAATACAAACAATTAGCACGCAAAAATAAATCCGGAAACAATAAATGGATGTACTGGTTGGCAACAATAAGTGTCAATTTAACTCAAACGTGTACAATGCATGTCGGTAAAATGTGTATTTTATAGCGGATTTTACCAACATATTGAAAACTTTGTACACATTACAGTTAAATTATTTAACTTATATCTTGTACAAAGCAGAATGATTTAAGCTACTTTTGTACAAAGTAGAATTATTAAATCGTAACTTGTACAAAGTAGAATTCTAAATTTTTCTCCAAAAGCGTTATGTATTCCATTTTATTTTGCATACTATTATTGCAGATAAAATTTTAACCTTTAAGATACAGAAGCCAGCGACAGAAACCAGCAAAAGTGCTAAAATTGCACATTTCTGGCTTCTGTATTTTTTTGAAATATTTTTTTCAAAAAGTGTTACACTTTTTAAATTATTTTGCATACTATTATTAGACGGGAAACCGTTAATACTTTTTTTCAAATTGACATCGAGTTACAGGAATCAGTAGTAATAACATACAGCAAAGTCCTCCTTGATTGATGATGCCGAAAGATGTCAGAGAGGTAATGACACTTTCTGGCGGTCAATTTTCTTTGCTGTACTGTTTCTGATTCCTGTAACTATTTTTATGCACGTCTTAAAAGATTTCAAGCCAAAAATCCCGGCAAAATTTCATTCCAACTCTCTTTTGAAAAAATGTTATTTTTTTCTTTTCATTTTGCATAATAAATATAGCGGTAAGAATATGCCGTGTAAAGCAGGCGGGGTTCCGTCATGCAAAAAATATCAAATTGCATCGGATACAAGGTTTGCTGGATATCTATTCGAAGCCTTGCTCCGGATAGAAACTCCTCCAATCCTTAAAGAGTTATGCGATTAACCTCATTCGCTGGAAGCGAAAATATAATAAACAAGGAGGAGTGGGACGATGAACAATTTGATGAAACGAATTATGTCTGTAGCAATGGCTGCCATTACTACAACATCACCTATACTGTCTTCATATACGGTATATGCAAGTGATATCACAGTAAACGATGATGGAACAGTAACTCAGATATCAACATCAACTGACAGCAGCACGAGCGAAGCAGACGAAACCAAATTTTTATTCATTAAGCTGAATACAGCCGGAGGTAAGGTTGTACTTAATGAAGGTGAAGACCAGGAACAGCGAATCCGCCTGGATAAAAAAACGGATGGTGCAGAGTATATAGATGTGTATGACAAAAATGATGTACTTATCTCATCAGAAAGTACAAAAGATAATGGATATACATATGTATATGAAGCAAAAATTGACGATGCCGTCAATGTGAAGGCAAAGGCAGACGACGGTTATACAATCAAACTGTATGAACTGACTGACGATTCTTCCGGAACCGAAATCGCTGAAGATGTGGGATTTGACGCAGGAAACAAAGTAGAGGCTTTTAAGTATCCGGTATTTATGGAATATGATAAGACCATAAAGATTGGATTTGAAAGGAAAGAATCTGCTGAGGATATTGCGGAGGATTTGAGCGTTGATGATGATGCTGGAAAAGATAAGACTGGCGAGCAAAGTAAGGTTGAGGCAGCCGAAGGTAAAGCTGAAGGCGAAAATAAAATTGGAAAGAAAGATGAGTCTGAGTCTATAAAGGTTGAAGATGTAAATGCAGATGACAGTGACAAAAAGCAGGACGGCGCAGATTCTGATGAGGAATCAGAGAATGAAGACCTAACTGTTGATTTTGCCGGTGCTGAAGTCAAAGATGAGGGCGAAGTCGTTGATGACTTCGAGAGTTCTGAAGTAGAGGCAGGAGCCGAAGCCGAAGCTGAAGGTAAAGGTAAAGACCTTACTATTGATAGTAGCGAAGATGTAAATGTTGACGATGTGGAATCTGATATCGAAAATGCAGAGATGAATGCAGATTCTGCTGAAGGTGGCACTGATGTAAATGTGAATGATGATGTGGATGTTGACGCAAAAGACGATGAAAAAAGCGTAGAAGACATTGGCATTAAAGAGCCTGACGTAAACGCCGAAGAAACAACAAAATCTGGCGAACATTTCACTGAAGTTTCTAATGAAATCTCTTCCCTTGATGCAGATTTATTTTCATCTGCAAGACTTGTTATTATGACAGGGAATGCGGACAGTATCGTTGATACTGAGCATATTATTGCAAATTACGATAACATCTATCTGATGCAGTACTCAACAGTAGAGCAGGCAATGACAGCTTATCTGTATTACAGTTATAATGCTTCAACAGGAGTAATTGATGCGGTAGAGCCTGATGCCCCAATAGAAGCTGCAGGTGAAGAAGCGATAGATGGCACAACTCCAATTGAAGAGACCAGCATCCCTGTAACAGAAGAAGCAAATCCAATAAACGCAATTGAAGAAGCTCCGATGGCACAGACAGAAGACTCAAAGAATGTTATCGCTCTGATTGATACCGGTGTATCTGAAAGCGCAAACGTCATCGACAGAATATCACTGATTGGTGATGAACTGGAAGGCAATGGGCATGGAGATAAAATGCTTCATGCGATTGTCGGACAAAACGCAAATGCAAATGTATTGTCTATCAGAACAATGGGCAATGATGGACGAGGTACTGTATCGAGTATCATAGCTGGTATGGAGTATGCTTTGAATCACAATGTAAGCATTATCAATTTATCATTAGCTTCAAAAACAAACATGGCAAACAGTGTGTTAGCTGCTGAGATTGAAAAAGCAGTAAACGCCGGAGTACAGGTTGTCGGAGCGGCAGGTAATAATAATGCTGACGTAAAAGATTATATGCCTGGCTCTGTTAGTTCAGCATTGATTATCGGTGCAGCTAATGAAGATGGAACTAAACTACAAAGTTCTAACTATGGTGATACTGTAGATTACAATGTTGTTGCTGAGTCTACATCAGAAGCAGCTGCGAAATTCTCTGGATTTATGTCTACAGGCATTGATATCATGTCTGTAATTAACGTTGGAGGACTAATCTATCAGACAGATTATGAAGCAATGATGAAACCAGAGACGCCTTCTCCAAGCCCTGATGTTGACGATAAAGATATCCCGGAAACAGAGCCAGAGGATGCGCCATGGGTCATTGGAGATTATCCTGAAGCGTATACAACAGAATACGAGGATGAAAAAATATACACCCGAGATGTTACATACGATTTCATTCATTATAATCCGTACGATGATAATGTAACTATAACTTGTGACACCCCTGATGTTACTGCTGATTTTACTAAGGATGCTGTAGTAGAGTATTCATATTCATGTAAACTGAATGACAATCCTGATTATCGATGGACATTAGACGTTATCTTTACAATGGTCAATGATAAAGAGATGGCAACAGCTTATTCTAAAGACATTGATAAGATTTTCCCGTCTGTTATATGTCAGGAACGTAATAAAGGTTATGGTGGAATCGTTCCGGAGCATGTTGGAGACACAGTTGAAGGACGAAGCTTTAATGTTCTCGCTGATACAGAAGACTTTGATGTAGAAGGCTTGATTCAGGATTATAATCCTCATACATTTAAAATCAACAGCGTTGACATCAATGGTTTTGATATCCATACACCGGGTACTTACACTGTAACTTATGAAATGTCATATTTTATGTATTTTAACTATACATGGTTTGTGAGAGATACTATCAATGTTATTGACCCTGATGATTTAGAGCCAGGTATATATCTGACATCAAAAGAATCCACACTGTTATTTACAACTGGTGATGGTGTATCCCGTGGTTATGGAGAATTTATAAAAGCAGACGAACAAACTGTTTATACCTTATCTTCTGTATCCGAAGAATACACGGCAGGTATTGTAAGTTCTGACTCTGATATTAATGCTTCAGAATATAGCACTATTACAGATATTGACGCAAAGTTAAAATCTTTAAAAATCACAGTTCCTGATGTAGACCACGTGGTTGTATTCTCTTTGGAGCGCCCTGGATACTCTGCACTAAAGGTATTTGCTGGTGGTGGATGGAAACCACCAACATTATCTGAAGGACAGATGGCAGATTTAAAAGATTTTGATGCTTATGAGCAGGAATTGTTAAAAATGTCTGATGAAGACTTGGATGAATATATGGAAGTTGCGGCATCCGGATACAAAACAGTAGCACACGTTACTGATACCTGTAAGGCAACAACCGGAACAGATTATCAGGGAATGGGAACAAGCTGGGGTAGAGCTCATCTTTACGATAAGAGACAGTTTATTTACAACTGGGTTAAGAAACAAGGGTATACAATGGATATCAATGATATTTGTGATATCGATATTTCATGTATCTCCGGCTATGACTATAAGAGCTGGCCTGCGAATACTAATGTAACATGCAAACTTGATATTTATGTACAGGTTAATGAAGAAAAGAAGTCATTCCGAGTTCGCGTTGTGGTTACTGCAGACAGGGGCTCAGCATACCAGGTATTTAAAGGAACTGATTATTATTCCGCTGATGCAGATACCGGATGGATTGTTGTCCGCAAACGTATGGCAGATGCAGAACTGGCAGATTTTACAAACCTGATTGGTGACTTATATACAACGTTTACTGTGTATACGGATTCAGCATGCAAAGATGTGTATAAAGTTTTACGTATTAACGCAAAAGAAGTTGACCCAACTGATGGATATGTGTCTTATAAGGTAAGAGCAAAAGCAGATGTCGATAACTACTGGGTGAAAGAAACTTATACGATTAACGGAACCGTTTATAATGAGGAGGTTTATGGCCCGATTCCGGTTATCAAAGGTAAAGATGCTGATGTCGGAGCTATCTTAAAAGATGATTCAAGATATCACAATATCGGAAAAACTGGATGGATTTATAACAAACCATTTTATTTCACCGGTGACATTTTGGTAAAAAAAGGTGCTGGAAACAAAAACCTTGAAGGTGCTGTATTCCGTGTGCAGTACAGTGAAAAGAATTTTAACAGTTTTACATCCAAACGAACATGGTATTTAAAAACCGACAGTAAAGGAAAACTGAAATTTGATAATGACCATTATCTGAAAACATGGACAGACGAAAAAGGTTCTGTACATAAGAGCGGTGCCTTACTGCAGCGTACATCCAACGGAACATATGCTTTACCGATAGGATATTTAAGAGTAAAAGAAATGCAGGCTCCTAAGGGTTATGCCTTGAACAAAAACACCTTTGATATTGAGCTGAAATCAACTTCTGTCACAAACATTAAACTGGTTACATATGTGGATGGCAAGCAGGAAACCCTGAATGTTATCGACCCTACACTTGATAAAAAATGGACAGCTCAGGTAAAACTTAAAAAGATTGATGAAAATGGAAAAGGATTAAAAGGGGCTATATTTGGCGTTTATGACAATGAGTCATGCACAGGAGAACCGATAGGACAATTAGAATCAGAAGATAATGGAGAAACAGGTATACTTCTAATAGACAATATTCCATGGGATAACGAAACTTATACTGTGTATTGTCGAGAGAAAGAAGCCCCATCTGGATATTCACTTACTGATGAAAAATTCAGCATAACATTTAAACGCGCAGATTTTGAAGAATTGTACGCAAAAGACCCTGGTACTAAAGGAAAGCTAGAATACTTTGGGAAAGAATCCGGTATTCCAAATGAAAAAGGATGGACCGTCAGAGTTAATGCCAAAAAAATAGACAATAATAAAAAGGGACTTGCTGATGCAGAATTTACAGTCTATAAAATGATAGAAAGTGGAACTGTTACCCAGCCAGATGGTGCCATTAGCAATGCACAGCTTAAAGAAGTTGGAAAGCTTGTTTCTGGAGAAGACGGCATAACAAATGAATTAAGTATTGGTATAAGCGACAAAGAAACAAAAGTTAAATTGCTTTGCAGGGAAACAAAAGCGCCTGAGGGGTTTGCTATTAGCAAAGAAAGTGCGCAGGGATACATCCTTACATTTGAAAAAACAGCATTTGATGCTTTATATAAAACAGACAAAAACACAAAAGGAGAATTAAAGACTTTTGGCCCGGCAGATGGTATTGAAAACCTTAAAGGAACGCCAACCCCAACTCCTGTAATCACACAACCCCCAACACCAGAACCGCCAACAGGGTCAGGACTGCATATCAAAAAAGTATCAAAAGCTCCTGAAGATGTTATGGCTTTAAATAGTTACACATTAAAAGGTGCTGTATTCAGAGTGACATCAAGCCGAGATGGTGATATGGGAACGTTAACGACAGATGAATCTGGATATACAAATACATTAACACTTCCGGACAATAGTACAAAAGAATGGGTTCCCGCAGCTACAGATAAAGACGGTAATGTGACACGTCCTGGATACTGGCAGATAAATGAAGTAACCACTACATATTACATTTCGGAAATAACACCTCCGAATTATCACGAGAATAACTATCAGAGACAGTCCATAACTGTTACAATGCCTAAAGATGCAGATACAACCTTTGAAGTAACATTCGAAGATGTTCCAAAATTCAATAAAGGAAGTTCTCTTGACATTGAGAAACTTGGAGTCAAAGGAGAACCTATTGAAGGAGTCGTCTTTAAAGTAGAATATTTTGATGGTGAAGATGATAGTGATGACCCTGTAAGGACATGGCATATTAAGACAAAAAAAGATGGCCATGCAAAGCTCGATAACTCATATCTCGACCCAAGCCAGTCAAGTGACTCATTTTATGTGTATGATGGGAATATTGTAATTCCAATTGGAGGCTATCTAAAGATAACAGAGGAAGCTGCTCCGGCTGAATATGTCCTTGATGACACCCCGATAGGAGTAAAAACTGTAGAAGGCGCAGATTTTAAATTTACTTATGCAAATAATAAAGCATGGTATAACGAACTGCAAAGATGCCGTGTAGATTTGCAGAAGTTTAGAGCAGATGGGACAACACCAATTGCCGGCGTTGAATTTGAAATCAAATTCCTTGAGGCGGCAATACAGCCGACATCCAAGAAACACCCGAATTTCAGGAGACTTTTAAATGTAGGAGAAACGACAGTCCGTCACACGGATTCTGAAGGAAAAGTATTTTTCGACAACCTTGACCAGGGAACTTATCAGATAACTGAGATTAAGACAGAACCTGAAAATGCACTGTTGAAAGAGCCTATTATATTGACGCTACCATTCACAATGACGCGAGATGAAGCCATACAATATGGCAATGTTGATTTTTCTTCTGCAAAAGAAGATATAGGATATACAAATAAATGGTATTTTTATAGCTGTAAATATGACATTACCAATAATGCAATCTTCAAAATGCCAATGACTGGTGATGACGGTAAATGGACATATGGTTTCATTGGTTTCGGAATGGCTACTGCACTTATAACTACATGGCTCGTTTACGAAACAAAAAATAAAAAGACCAAAAAGCGTAAACATAAAAAATGAACGTAAAAAATAAGAGAGTATCCTGCCCGCAAATTGCGGGCAGGATACTCTCCATTTTTATGTTAATTAATTGGTTCCCATATTGCTTTTATTTTTGTGTTAATTGTAATGCGCATTCCTGGTATATTATCTCCATACCAAGACCATCCTGAAAGCTTATAACCAGCTCTTGTTGGTTGTGGCACATCAGATGCAAAAGATATATGGAATTTGTAAGGAAATTGAATTAAACAAGTAGTACTTCCATCAGAAAAATTTCCGCCATTAGCATCAATTGTTAATGTACATTTTTTATCAACGTTATTGTCTGCAAAATCTTGCGCCCAGAAATATACTCCCGCATCGTTCTGATAAATTCCCACTCCGATATAAAAAGATGCTTTTGTTAATATTGCAGTTCTATGTCCTGGACTATTCATCCACCCCTCAACTACATCTTGGGGTGTCGCATATCCCATCGCAATATTCTCACCTGTACTTCCTCCAGCTCCTGCTTCATATGTTGCTGTGCTGGAATCAGTTCCATTAGGTCTTGTATGAGAAAAAAGTGTGTTAAGTTCTTTTGCTCTTACCATAGCTGCCTGCTGGAGTTTTTCATGATACTGAAGAGGCGCAGAACCAACTTTTGCTCGTTCGATATTTACAAGTCTGATAACTTCCTGTGCCATCTGATTAATCTCTGCAGCATTTGGTCTATGTGTAGGTTCTGGTGTAGGTACTTCTGGTTCAGGAGTGACTGTTGGCTGTGGCTTTTCAGTTGGTTTTGGATTGTCCGGTTTTTCGGTAGGCTTTGGCGTAATAATAGGTGTGTAGCTGTTTACATATACTTCCACGCCATATTTATTATATGGGCCATAAGCCTTTGTTTTGCTGTAGTAACTGCGGACAGTATAATAATTATCATGCTTTGCAACAGGCTGTGTATCTGTATATTGATTGTCTGATACAGTTGCTATCTTAACCCATTTTCCGTTTTCTGATGTTTTGCGGTAAATAATATATTTATCAGCGCCGTTCCCTTTATTCCAGTCAATATTTACAACACCATTTTTTACAGCAACTGAAATACATGTAGCCGGTTTTGGATTAGTTTTAGCAAGTAATCCTTCGGAATTGTATTTGCCATATTTTTTGGTTTTCTTGCTATACGCTTTAACTGTATATACATACTTTTGACCAACCACAATTGGATTTTTACTGGAAGAGGTGTGAGTGTAACTGGATTTTTTATTATCCAGTGTTTTCACTTTAATCCACTTACCGCTTCCGGCTTTTTTGTAGTATACGATGTAATTCGTAGCTCCAGAAGTTTTTTTCCACTTGATATTAATTTTATTGTAATCAGTGGCTTTGATACTTGACAACTTAACCGTTCCTGGCTTGGCTGCCGCCTGCACTGAAATCTGCGCAATGCTGAAGGAGAGCAGGAGCGCGGCGAAAATTGCAAGTATCTGGTAAAAATATTTCTTGATATTTGTTTCTTTCACATATAACTACCTCCATTTTTTATTTTTTCTTTGTATATATTTTACTGTATACAAGAGTATTTTGCAAATTTTTTATGATATGTTGTAATATCATTATTTTCCGCAAAAATTTTTACCGTCAACATTAATATGCTGAAAAACTAAGCTGATGATATATTTTTTTCGGATTTATTACACATATTGCATAAGACATAGTGGCTGATTGATTTTTTCGTGTTATACTATAAAAATAGGAGGTGCGCCATGAATAAATATATTGAATTGCTTATGCGATATTTAGTTCTTGAATGTGCTTGCGTGACGAGCAGAACCGGAAAAAATGGTGGAATTTATGAATATGTACAGTGCGAATTTGCTTATAATTCATGTCGATTGGAAGGCGGTGAATTATCAAAGAAAAATGTATGCAATATGTATGAACATGGAATTATTTATGCAGATGAGCAAGAACAAATCTTCAGAGCCGAAGATATAATTGCAGTTGATGGGCATTTTGCAGCATTAAAATATGCAATTAGCAATTGTATGGGATACCATATAGGAATATCGCAGCAAGACATAAAAGAAATACATAGATTGTTATATTGTGGATGCAATATGCAGATAGGCCATGATTTTTCTGAATTAACATCTAAAGTTCCCTGCAATCTGAAAGACATTTCAGATTATCATGCAGAATGGTTAAAACAAGGCAGGGATTCCAAAGTAGCAAGAATTATTACTTTTATCCAATGTCTGAATGCCAATATTGTACCATTCATCATCCATGAAGAAAATAAGACGGAATACGAAAGCAGTTGTAAAAAAATAACAAGCATGGAGGCTTTCTTCGAAAAAGAGCAGCTACGTTTTTATGAGGAAACAAAACCAATGATTATAGACCTTATATGACATATACGACAATTATCTGTAAAAAACTCAATAATAAGCTACCGTTCAACTTACACCATATAATTAACCGTTCTGAAAATTCAGACGGTTTTTATTTTTACAAAAAGTATATTTTTAATTGTATATTTTTAATATTTATGTTAAAATATTAAAAATATACAATATTTATAATATTCATTATAATCAAATATTTTCTAAGTAAATTGATTTTTGTTCCCATATTAATCTATTTTTCAGGTATCTTTTTATACCTCATAACCCCAAAATCCTAATAAACAAATTATCAAATTTTTACAATCCCCAATTATCCGAGAGTTCCATCATCAGCCACTTATCTGGGAGGTGCCAAATGAACTACAAATTTACAACACCTATTGAAATGCCACGCAGCACACATTATGGAAACAATTACTGGATATTTGAGAGCAGAAAGCTTCATCGGCGTGTAACTGCCTATTCTAATCTTGAATATGAAAACCTTCTTACACTGGAAATGAATCCAGAGGTTGTATATTATTGCGAACAGCCATGTTCTACTACGGTATTTGTTAGTGGAAAAGAGCATAAGACAATTTTTGACGTATACATTGTATACAAAAATGGAAGAGAAGAATTTCAGGAAGTAAAATATCAACAGGAACTGGATTCTGACTCTCCAAAAGGAAAACGTAGTCAAGAACAGATAGAAATTCAGAAAATGTGGTGCCTCCAGAATGATTTTCCATATGTTTTACGTACAGATAAAGATATTGAAAAGGGTCAATATTTCATCCGCAATTTATCAGTTTTGTCTGCCAAAGCCAGGAGATTTCATATTGAATCCAAAGAGGCCGATAAAGCTATCATCTCATATCTTTCAAAAATTGAAAGAACCACAATAGGGCTGCTATCTGAAAGTGGAAGATTTGAAATAAACAAAACGTTGGACTATCTGTCAGACCTTTATTACAGAGGAATTATTAAATTTGATGATATCTGTAACGATTGCCTCACCAACAAAACGGAGGTGATATTCTGTGGCATCTAAGAAATATAATATCTATGACCTTCGGATTATGCGTCAGCAATGGCAGGAATTTCCTGTAGAGGTGATTCCCGAAAATAGTCTGGATTTGTACAAAAAAAGGAAAGAAGCCGTGGATATGTACATTGATGGCTACAAATTGTCAGATATTGAATTAAAAACAGGCATTCTGCATAATCGATTGCCCTCTCTGATAAACAAATGTATTGGTATCTCGGAATCAGGAGTGACCGGATATAGTGCTTTGATTCCTAATATTCGTCGGCGAACATCCGGTGTAGGAAACTTTTCAAGATTGTTAAAAGAGCATCCTGAATTAGAGGAGTTTATAGACGGTAATTATTTTGGTAATAAAAAATATACATTAGAAAAAAATATGAATCTAACAACGCTTCATGAAAAATTTCTGTTAGAATGTCTGCGCATCGGTATCCAGCAACATGAATACCCATTTAATACTGAAAACCGTGGATATGTCTCACTTTGTAAATATATACAAAAGCTTAAATCTGAAAACATTAATAAACAGGCTAAACGTGAAAATGCAAATGCTATGCAAAAAATATACTCTACTGGTCTTGGAAAGAGACATGCCTATAATGCCCTTGCACCATTTAATACTGTACAGATAGACGGGCACATTATCGATATGATTTATAATATCGAAATAGTAAACAATGACGGCACAATAAATAAAACAATTGCTACACGTGCATGGCTTATTGCAGTTATTGACGTAGCAACCAGATGTATTCTTGGGTATTCTGTATCGCAGGAATTCACCTATAATCAGTATGATGTCATAGAAGCACTAAAAAATTCTATAACACCGCACCAAGAAATAAAGCTTAACATAAGGGGCCTCAAATATCCTCCGAATGGAGGGTATTATAGTCTGGCTTATCCTGAGTTGAAGTATGCTCTTTTTGATACGATTATGCTTGATAATGCGAAGTCACATTTAGCCGATAACACAATCAGGAAAATTGTAGATGATTTAAAATCTGCAATTAATTTTGGTTCTGTTGCGACTCCTGAAACACGCGGTATCATAGAACGTTTTTTTGGCAGTCTCGAAACGCGAGGTTTCCATAAGTTGCCATCCACAACAGGAAGTAACATCAATGATTTAAAAAGGAAAGAGCCAGAAGCTGCATCCATTAAATATGATATTACTTACGATGAAATTACAGAACTTTTGGAGATATTGATTGCTGAATATAACAATACACCCAACAGTGGCATTGATAATCTTTCCCCGCTTGAATGTATGCGAAAAAAAATATTTGAAGCTGGCATGACTCCAACCATGGCCGATGAAACTATGATATCTGTTGTGGAAAAACTAAATTTCCGAACAGATACCCGTAAAGTTGTAGGTGGAACTAAAGCAGGAAAACGCGCTTATATTAATTTCATGGGAACAGAATACCGCAGCAATAAGCTTGCCCTGACAGGGAACTATATCGGACAAACTATCACCATCATTTATAATCCCAAAGATATCTCTACAGTAGAGGCATATACTTCCGATGGGCTCTTTATTGATACTCTTGTTGCGAGAGGAGAATTTGGAACAAAATCGCATTCTGTCAAAACACGAAAAAATGCCACCAAGTTTGCCAGAGAACAGGGGAGAAAGAAACAGGACTACAATATGTCAATTACAACTTATGAAGAACACCTCAATGCCAAAGGAAAAAAGAGTAGGAGAGCAGCAACTCAGGCTGATATTGTCAGGCGAGAGCAAGGAAAGCCAACTTACTCTGAGTTACAAAAAGAACAGACCAAAAATAAGGAAAATTGTACTAAAGCTTCTTCAAAAAACGAAAAAGAATTTGCATATGAAGATATCAAAGACCTTACACCGTATGAATTATATAACCTGATGTTTGGGGATAAGAGGTAAAAGACATGGAAAATACAATATTAAACCAACAAAACGAAAAAGAATTTGCAGATGAGCTTTCCGGCATAACTTTACGCTATATATCTTCAGTAAGATTTGTCATCGCAACCAGAAGCATTCTGGAATTAGAACGAAAAGTTTATACATGGCTTAAGATAGGCATAACCGGAGCCTGTATATGGGGACGAGCAAGGATTGGCAAATCATATGCCGTCCAGTATATTGCCAAAAGTATCCAACAAAAATTCGGCGGGAATTTTCCGGTTATTATTTGGAATATTACAGACCACCCAGCTACTGAAAAGAACTTTTACGCTTCTCTTTTGATGGCAATGGGACTTTCATGCCCGAAACGTGATACTGCGCTATTTCTAAAAGAACGGGTGCTAAATGAACTCATTATAAGAGCTTCCGATACTCCATACCGAGAAGTTGTTATATTTATTGATGAAGCATGGAAATTAAACGAAGCTGACTTTTCATGGTTGATGGACTTATATAATAACCTAAAATGTAAAGACATTCATATTGTATCATTTTTGTTTGGAACCAGAGAACTAAAAAATCTGAAAAATGAGTTAAAGCTATGCGGAAAAGACCAGATTGTTGGCCGCTTTATGGTTTGCGAGGAACAGTTTTTTGGCATCCGTACGAAACAGGAGTTATCATTTTGTCTGACAGCATTTGACAAGCTTTATGTCAGAACACGAAACTTTATCGAAGCGGATAAAACAATACGGGAATTTTATTTTCCACATGCTGACGACAGAACTTTTTATTCCCTTGCAGATGAATACTGGGATGCTTTTCAGAATGTGCGCGCAAAATATAACATCCTTGCAGACGATATCCCAATGAAGTATTTTATCGACAGCTTTAATGTATGTTTAGATATGTATGGAATACTAAGTTTTGACCCTGTATATTTTCCTAGTGTAAGTGAATTGATGGCAAGTATCAAAATATCAGGATATGGAGAATCTGATGATGAATATGAACGTAAAAGGTGTAAATAAGCGCAAATTAAACAAACCCGGCATAGACACTTATGTTTCAGACACTTATGTTTCTTACTTAAGCCCATATACATGGCGAAAAGAATGGATAAGGCCATATGAATCCATGTTCAGTATATTGCGTAATTTTTGTAAAGTAAATGTCCTTAATGGGAGAAAGGCTTTAAGTCTGTTTGGGCTTCGCCAGACATATAATGTGCCCGTATTTTGTCCTGGATTAATGATGTTTTCTGATTCTACGATACATATCGACTGTTATCAAAAGTTATATGATAGTATACTTCCTGACTGGTATTTAGAACAGACTTTTCTCTTCCGTAACGGTGGAATAGAAGAGAAGGAATCTTTGCGAATTAATAAAAAAGTCTCATACTGTCCAGAATGCATGAAAGAAAATTATCATTCGCTGTTACATAATATCGCTGGTATAAAAATATGTCCATTTCACAAAACGACACTGATACAGACTGATTTGTTATATGAAATAGCAAGTCTGTATATCGACCTCCAAACAGCTGGAAAATGGAATGTGGCAAATAGCATATTACCATGTGATAGAATAAATCAGCCATCTTTTTATAGCCAGATAAAAATCCCTAAATATGATTATTTTTTGCCGATAGTGAGAACAAGGCATTATAAAACTGATTACAAGTATCAGATAGAACCGTTGATTAACAGTGAATACAAAACAGCACATATTATTTCTGTTAATCACTGTCATGATACTCCTGTGGAATTTGACCAGAAATTTACAGAATGGTTTAATACTATGAATCTTCCATACGATATATTGGAAGACAATCATAAATTTTACATACCACCTTTAGTAAAAAAGGGCAGCCTGCGTTTTCCACAATATTACATAGACCGATATCTGTATTACAAAATATGTAAAAGCGCAGAACAGATAGGGTTGAAATCGTTTATCAAAAAAAATCCAGAATCATTTTATACTGGAGATATAAATATAGATATCAGTTACAAGCAGAAGGAATTAGTATGCTGCAGTTTTATTTATGCTGTTATAAGCTGTAACAGATTCAGGGATGCGCTTCGAGCAGATTGGTTAAATAATAATGGTGGAAATTATATTTTCAATTACCGTAGAATTAAAGACATGCATCTGGCATATCTTGGAGAAAACATACCAGAAAACTTCACAAAAATATCAGATGTAAACGGAATAAATATTGCATTAAAAATCATTGACGACCAATACGATTTTTTATATGATAAATACAAACAATTAGCACGCACAAATAAATTCATAAATGGATATACTGGATGGAAAGATATTTATTTACCAGAATATTATGTGACCAAGGTAAGTGGATGCAATAATTTTGTTGTATACAGATATGAAAAATGAGTGCTAAATGTGCTGATAGATATCAAGATTAATAAAAATATTGTACAATGTATGATTTAAAACAGAGTACTTTGTACAAACTTAGGTTAAAACATTCTACTTTGTACAAGTTATGGCTTTAATAATTTAATAAAAAGTTCTACTTTGTACAAACTAGAGTTAAAACATTCTACTTTGTACAAGTTACAGATTTAATAATTAAACCTAATTTTGTACAAAGTAGCAGCATGAGTCTTAAAATAATACTTTGTACAAGGTTAAGTTTAGACATTGTACACATTAAGGTTAAATCGACAGATAACATAAAAACATACGAAAGTAGTATGTTTTTATGTTATCTACATCTATACGACAAACGCGAGTTTTTCATATAGATGTAGGCTGCAGCTGTCTTTGCGCTGTAATCGTTTATTGACAAAGGCATTTTCTCTGCAATTATTAATCATTATCAACTTTGATGATTTATATGTCTTAAATATTCTCAACAATATTCTTAACATTAAGAAGATATAAAATAATTTTTTTAAGGAGATTTTTTATGGATAAATATATTGATAATTATAATGATAGCAAGAAAGTCACTTACCACGAACAGACCGATATTTCAAATATTTTGAAGCTTCGAGCTGTTTTGAAAACACTGCCTGATTTCTGCAAGGATTATTTTCGTGCTATGGATCCGCTTACTACTACCAAAACACGAATTTCCTATGCGTATGATATCCGAATCTTTTTTCAGTTTCTCCTGGATGAAAATCCTGCCTTTAAGGACTATTCCATGAAAGATTTTACCGTTGATGTTCTGGATCAGCTTAAAGCTATAGATATCGAGGAATATCAGGAATATCTTAAAGTATATAAAAATGGTGATAAAACAGAAACCAATGGTGAACGTGGCCTGAAAAGAAAAATTTCTGCATTGAGAAGTTTTTATGCATATTATTATAAACATGAATTTATCCAGACGAACCCAACTGTTCTTGTAGATGTTCCGAAAACTCATGAAAAAAATATTATACGTCTTGATGCTGATGAAGTTGCCATGTTATTGGATCATATAGAGCACTGCGGCGATGAGCTTACCGGACAAAAACGTGTTTATTATGAAAAAACCAAGGAGCGTGATCTTGCCATCGTTACTCTCCTGCTTGGTACCGGGATTCGTGTATCTGAATGTGTAGGACTTGATGTTGAAGATGTTGATTTTAAAAATAATGGGATTAAAGTCACCCGAAAAGGTGGAAATGAAATGGTTGTATATTTTGGACATGAGGTAGAAAAAGCTTTGAAAAAGTACTTGGAAGTTCGTAAGAATATCGTTCCTGTAGCAGGGCATGAACACGCTCTCTTCTACTCTACCCAGCGAAAAAGGATTGGCATCCAGGCTGTTGAAAATCTGGTAAAAAAATACGCAGGTGCCATTACGACCACAAAAAAAATCACACCACACAAGCTTCGCAGTACTTACGGTACTACTTTGTATCAGGAAACAGGCGATATTTACCTTGTAGCCGATGTATTAGGTCACAGAGATGTAAACACCACAAAGAAACATTATGCAGCTATGGATGATGCAAGACGTCGTAAGGCGGCCACAGCGGTGCATTTACGCGAAGATTAAAAACATAAAAAGATAAAGTATGAAAAATGACAGATATGTCTTATGTCTGGAGTTTTGTATAGACTTTAAATAACAGACATAAGACATATTTGTCACATACTTGATTCTGTTTGGTTGATGATATGTTTTTCAGAATTCTATTTACTAACTGTTAAAGCTATTTTTATTTATCAAAATCAGTTTCAAATACGCCTTCCGGAGTACGTATTGTCAGTAACCCAAGATTGAATTCATCATCCATTACAGTAATATGATATTCAAAAATAACATCATCTTCAACCTTGGAAAGTAAAACGTAAGAGCCATTTTCTTTTCCTTCAATTTGGTCGCAGATATCTCCGTAAACCATTTCACCGGAAATTGCTCTTGGATATCCTGCATCTTTAATTTTTTGCTCAATTATTCTGTATAATTCTTCCATATATCTCTCATCTCCTAATATTTATTGTTTTTCCATGATAACAGGTATGCTTACAAAATGCAATAAAAAGGATATCTGCTGAAAATATCTTAACAGGTATCCTTTTTATTTATGTTATGTAGTTTTTAGTATTAATAATAAAAGATGGTTATAAAGCTACACTGATCTTACCATGGAGCGCTTCAGGAATCTCTTCTTTGTCTAAAGATACGCTAATTACAAAAGTAACATTAAATTGTTTACCAATCTCATCTAACTGTCCCAGAGTACCTGTAATGTCTTTATCTTCCAATTTTGCTACCTTAAGGAAACTGTCAAGATAAATCTGCTCAAGATCGTGATCCTGAGAAAGGATACCACAGATAAATCCTACAAATTCATCTGCATTCTTAATAGGGAATCCGGATACATCAATAAGACGTACTTTATTGTTGAGTTCATACATATGTTTTGTGCTCTTGTCTAAGTAGACAATACTTCCATTTGCCTCTTTTACCGCACCATTTACCTTATCTAACAGTACTTTTGTTTTGCCCTTGCCTTTCTTTCCTACAATCAGTTCAACCATGCTGTTTTCCTCCTTAGACACATATAATATTAATTTAGACTAAAAACTTTAATTAATATGTTTTATATTATAGTGCATATTATTCAAAAACACAAGTGGTATTTATATTTTTTTGTGAAATTTTGTTGAAAATATGTTACTGTTCACACACCACTGTCCCGCGAGGTGTTTTGGCATATTCATGCCAAAATCCCGAGATATTTATTTTTTTCAATGGGTAAAAAAGCTATACAATTCCAGGTATTCCTTTTCTGTTTCCTCGAAAGCTCGTACCGTATAATCTATTGTAATATGAATCTCCGGTGCTTCCCTTTCCTGGGGCTCATTTAGCAGGTGTGTAAGGTCAAACCAGAGCATATCATCATCGATTTCTTTTAATAATTGTTCTTCTTTTGCGTTTAATGAGCTCCCAAGATATTTCTGATAGATCAGATCCAGCAGATTTTTCTCCTTCTCTTTATATCCTGAGAGGGTTTTCTTGAATGGTCTTGGCACATCAGATAAATAACATTCGCTGGCATCGTGCAGAAGGCAGGCAAATGCCACACGCCTGGAATATCCTCGCGCAAGGGCTTCTCTGGCACAGTTGATGCAATGCTGACCTACTGAAAAAAAAGTTTTTACCTGTCCGTTTCCGCGGCAGATTAAAGATAAGGCATGTGCAATATCTTCGATACAGATCATATCAGGATCCGGATGTAGTGGATCTATATGTCTGCCTGTGTATGTTGTAATACAATTGTTATTCATGATCTTTTCACCTCGTTCTTTTATGTAACCGGAATTCTTGTAACAGCAAAGTGGATGGTCTTGTACGATCCCTGCCGGAAGACTTTATTATGTTATAGGTGTTATAAAAACATTGCGGAGAATTTTCTATAACATAAAACGGATACAATTAATGATAACTGTATCCGTTTTATGTTAACTAACTGTTAATATTCTGAAGCAGTGAATTCATCTCCTGATACAGAAGTTCTTTCGTATCAGCTCCCATTACAATTGAAACAAAAGTTTTTCCGTATGCATTCTGTGTAAGGATTGCAAGACAATTGCCGGCTACTTCTGTTGTTCCGGTTTTACCACCGAGAATTGTAACATCTTTTGGGGCTGTTGCCTCTCCGGTAAGATAATGGTCTGTTGCGGTAAGCGTGGTGCTTTTTTCAGTTCCGTCTGAGCCTGTATAGGTTACTGTATAAGACGGCAACTCTGTAATTTCTGTAAATTCAGGGTAGGTGAATGCTTCATTCAGCATCAGATAAATATCATATGGTGTTGTATAGTGATTTTCATCCTGCAGTCCATGTGGATTGGAAAAATGTGTTCCTGTACATCCAAGCTTTGCGGCATAATCATTCATCATCTGTACGAAGTTCTCTGTACTGCCTCCAACATATTCCGCAATGGCAGAAGCTGCATCATTGCCGGAATATACAAGCAGACAGTGGAGAAGCTGATCAAGGGTAACCTGATCGCCGGCTACAAATCCGCAGACCTGTGATCCATCCTCCAGTGTAACATTATCCTGAGTGATCGTGACAGTGTCATTCAGTTTTCCACTCTGTAATGCAAGCATTGCTGTCATGATCTTGGTAATACTTGCAGGATACACCTTATCATAAATGCCGTTTGCATACAGTACTTTATGATTACTCAGACTGAACAGCAACCCTTTCTGTCCATCTTCCAGCTGGGCATTCTTAATACGATCAACATTTCCTTTGGGGGAAACGCATAATTTCTGGGCGAAAGATTCTGTTCTCATATTTTCCTTAGCTGCAAGGGCATTTGTGAAAACTTCAGAAGAATCAAAAGCCTGTTCAGGAGTACCAAAATAATTTCCGCTTAATATATTCCATCCGTAAAAAACACCGCCGGCAGCTGCAAGAATCACAAATACACCAACCAGAATCCTGAATATATGTTTTAATCTCTGACGCTTTTTATGATATTTTGTACGTAGCAGAGCCTGATGCTCCTCTGTTTGTCTGGATGGCATCTGCGATTTCGGCAGTTTGACTGTCTGAAGCGGTCTGGAAGGTTTGTGTCTGTGCGGAGCTGTAGATTTGTATGGAACAGCAGATTTCTTTTCCGGTATTTTACCGGAAGATTTCTTTTTTGTTCTCATAAGTAATCCTCTCTTCTGTCAATTTCTTTTTGAATAATTTCTTTATTGTATGTGCTGCTCTGAAGTCCTACATTGAGTACAAGCCCCATACCAATATACAGACTTACCAGCGAAGTCAGTCCATAGCTTACAAAAGGAAGGGGAGTTCCCGTATTAGGCGCAAGACCTGTTGCAACACAGATATTAATGAAGCTCTGTAGTGCGATCAGGCCGCCGATTCCACAGCAAAGAACCTTTCCTGACAAATCTTTTGCCCGAAGACTCATCCGGATACATTCAAAGGCAATTGCCAAAAGTAGCAATACAATTATCACGCATCCAATAAATCCGTACTCTTCACCTGCAACAGCAAAAATAAAGTCTGTCTGATTCTCTGCCACGAAGTTTCCCTGATTTACAGAAGTTGTACTGTTATCACCGCTTAATTTCTTACCAACCAGTTCCCCTGAAGCAATTGCAGTTTTAGAGTTATTCTGCTGTTCAATATCATCCGAGTATTCTTCGTTTTCCGGATACAAAAAAGACATGATACGGCTTCTCTGGTAATCCTTGAGCAGTTTCTGATCCGGCTGGACAACAATTGATAAAAAAATAATGGTCAATGGAACAGCAATAAGCAGTGCTCCTCCGATGATCTTATAGCTTAAACCTGCAATATAGATCATAATACAGAAAATTACTACAACAGTAATTGTATTTTTCAGGTCCGGCTGTTCCAGGATCAGGAACAGAGGTACTGCCAGTAACACGCCGGATAATGCCAGCGTTTTAAGTGTATTCAGTGTTTCCTCATGATCCATAAAAAATTTTGCAAAGAATACGATCAGGATAATCTTTGATAATTCTGTCGGCTGAAATCGGAAAGATCCGATACCGATCCATCTGGCAGCACCGTTAGCACTGTCACCCGCAATACGCACAACGATCAGCATGATAATATTAAATCCATACATGATCCACTGAAAGTTCATGATCCATGAGTAATCCAGCAAAGAAAGGATCAGCATGACAATAAGTCCAAGTATTACTCCGGCAAACTGCTTTGATCGCAGGTCCGATGCTGCTGTGCCTACCAGTGTAACTCCTATCAGGCTGATCGCCAGCAGGAAAATGATCAGTCTGAAATTGTAAAATCTTAATTTATATTGCTTTAACATAATTTATCTGTCCTTTTTAGTAACTGTGAAGATACCAAACGGTTATCCTTTTTGTTTAAAACAGGAATATACGCATGGAGTACTGCAGGTTCCTGCGTAATCTGGATTTTTACCTGTTCTTCATCAATAGTAAGGTATTTTTTTACGGTATGTATCATATCATTCCGCAACATTTTCATCATCTGTGGAGAGCAGTCGATACGTTCCGAGATCAGCAGAAGCTTCATGCGGTCTCTTGCATATCCGGCTGAACGCTTCTTTTCTTTAAAAAAAGCTTTCACACAGATTCCCCCTTATAAATACAGGCTACTTTTTGAAAAAACTACCTATTTTTCTTAATAACCCCTGCTTCCTGTTAATGTCTGCAAACGGAATCTCTTCACCTAAAAGGCGTTTACAGATATTCATGTATTCTTCTTCTGCCTGAGAAGATTTCCCGGAAAGAGGCTCCCCCTGATTTGTGGCAATCACAATCTGTTCATCATCCAGAATTGTTCCGATCAGATCAACAGCAAGGATATCCGTTACATCATCTACGGACATCATATCACCTCTTGCAATCATATCCGGCCGCAGGCGATTGATGATCAGGCTGATATCTCTGATCTCGTTGGCTTCCAGGAGTCCGATGATCCGATCTGCATCACGTATCGCAGAAACCTCCGGCGTGGTAACTACCAGGGCTTTATCAGCACCTGCGATCGCATTTTTAAATCCCTGTTCAATTCCTGCCGGACAGTCCAGAAGAATATAATCAAACTGTTCTCTCAGATCGTCGGTCAGTTTTATCATCTGTTCCGGGGACACAGCGGATTTGTCTTTTGTCTGCGCAGATGGCAGAAGACATAATTCCGGATGTCTTTTATCCTTGATCAGAGCCTGTCGCAGACGGCAGCTTCCGTTAATGACATCCACCAGATTATAGACAATCCTGTTCTCCAGGCCCAGAACAACATCCAGATTCCGCAGACCGATATCTGTATCAACCACAACAACTTTTTTGCCCAGCATAGCCAGACCTGTTCCGATATTGGCGACAGTTGTGGTTTTTCCTACTCCGCCTTTGCCGGAAGTAATCACAATGACTTCACTCATAGTTACAATTTCCTCCCTGAAAAAATTTCCATTCTTCTGGTATTCTCCTGTATGGTAGTTTCAGTCATTCGAAGTGTCACTGGTATCACTTGCCGCAACACCGGTAAGAATAGACTTTTCATCAGTTAATTCAAAGATATATTTAAAAATATCATCAGCTGCAAGACACGCATTACCGGAAGTATATCCATTCTCAATACGCACTGCAATCGCATATTCAGGATCTGAAGCCGGGGCATATCCCACAAACATACCATGGTTTGGATGATAAACATTTACCTCGGCTGTACCGGTTTTACCTGCCACATCCACGCCAAGTCCGTCAAACTGTCTGTGAGTCTGTACTACCCGGTACATTCCGTCGTGAATATCATCCCACACATTCTGTGATACATCAACTGTATTAATGATATCCGGCTCATATTTTTTTAAAGTATTACCCTTGGAATCTGTCTGTCTGTCAAGTAAAGTCAGATCATAAACATTTCCACTGGTAGCGATCGCTGTTGCATAACGTGCCAGCTGACTGGTGGTATAAGCATTGGTACCCTGTCCGATATAAGACGGGACTGCGTAGGAATCTGACACATGAGGTGCGGATTCTGTGATCTCGATACCTGTTTTCTTATCCAGACCAATCTCTGAAGCATATTTTTGCAGTACACTCAGGCTTCGGTTTTCTGAAAAGTTTCCGTCTGCATCCTGACCAAGTTTAAAACCAACCATGTTGAAATAATAGTTACAGGACTGCTCAATCGCCTCCCTGATCTCGATCTCTCCATGTCCCTGTTTGTTCCAGCAGTTGATCGGAGGTGTTACAAGATCAAAGGAGCCGGTACAGTTAATGTATGTTCCGTCATCGATCACTCCTTCAGACATTCCGGCAATTGTAGACAGAATCTTAAATGTAGAACCCGGTGCTGCTGTCTGCTGGGTTGCTTTATTGAAAAACGGACTGGATTTATCTGTAGATAATTTCGCATAATAATCCGTATCCATGTTATTTACCAGACGGTTATTGTCATATCCCGGGTAGGATACGCATGCAAGAACATCCCCTGTTTTGACATCTGTGATTACTGCAGAAGCAGAACATGGCTCCAGCGCAAGCTGTGCAGGTTCTATTTCGAGAGTATAAATTTTATTGATCATAAAGTCATAAGCTGTCATGGAGCCGGAGGCCAGTGCCTCGTAACTGCCATCATCTTTTGATAAAACTCCCTGTTCATACAGCACCAGACAGATCTCGCTTCCGGAAATGGTGTCCTCCTGAAGCATATACTTATATAGAAGTTTTGAGAAATTGGTGTCTTTTTTAAGATAATCGATCAGATAATCTGTAAGAGCCTGATATACTTCATCGGAATCCAGATAATCTCCTTCTGTAGAAAATTTGGAAATATCGATCCAGTTCTGACTTGCCGCATATGTCAGATAATCTTTCAGACTGATATCTTTATCGGTTGTCCATTTCTGATAAGTACTGTCAGAGGTATCAATGGCATTCTTTGAGATAATCCCCAGCGTATCTCTGAGAAGATCATCACAGATATAAGTAAGATATTCCTGGATCTGATCATCTTCATCTTTTACGGCCGGTGGATTCTCAGCTGTCAGCCTGTTAGTTATTGTATCAAAAACCTGTTGCTGTTTCTGTTGAAATTTGGCATATAATTTTTTTTCTGTATCGGAAGCGTTGGCATCACTGAATTTATTGATATCGATGACACTGTTGGCAATCAGGGCATTATATACATCATAGATCGGTATTTTAATCTGTGCAGCATCATTTACACTGAAATCATAGGTTTTGGATGCTTCAATCTTGGATAAAAGGATTCCGGCAACTCTCTGTTTCAGGATCTGGTAGATAGCGGACTGCCAGCTGCTGTCTATGGTAAGATAGGTGTCATTACCTGCGACAGGTTCTACTCTCGTGCTGTCGTCAATCTTAAGTACTTTGCCAAGGTTATCGACAGTGACAGTTTCTTCACCGTCTGTTCCCTGAAGAGATGTTTCCATATATTTCTCAATTCCCGATTTACCGATGATCGCATCATTTGAATAATCAGGATTCTTCTGTCTCAGTTCTTCAAGCTCTTCTGAAGAAGCCTGTCCCGTATAACCAAGAATTGGTCCCATGCTTGCATCATCAATGTATTTGCGGACAGAATCCTCTACAATGTCAATTCCCTGAAGCTCCGGCTGATTTTCCCTGATTGCAGCTACAGATTTTTCGCTTATATTTGAAGCGATCGTAACGGCCATGTACTTCTTGAAACTGTTAGTGCTCAGTGCATAGCGGATTTTGGAAAGCTCAAGTATATCCTGCTTTGACAGGCTCTCCGGAAGTCCATGGGATGTCAGTTCTTCTTTGGTATAAGCATTATCGCCGTAAAGAACAATGGAAAATCCCTCTTTTCCGCTCATAAACTCGATCATCTGATCTGCAGTGGCATTTTTCTGTTTTTTTGTCAGGTTATCAATCAACGGTTCTCCGTAAATATCCGCACGAAAACGGTTCAGAGTAAATCCCTCATCAACATCAAAAGCATAATTCCCGCTCTCATCCAAAACAATATGGAAGCCGGTACTGATGGAATCCCCGTTGGACTCAAGGATTTTCAGGACTTTATAGGCAATCCCGTTCAGTGTAAGATTCTTTTCTCTGGTAGAATCATAAGTTCCATTATCCTCAAAGGTAACAGAATAAGCCAGCACATTTGTTGCCAGCTCCTCACCATTTCTGTCATAGATATTGCCACGCGTACTTTTGATCACACGTTTTTTTGTTGTTCTTGATTCAAATTTGCTGATATAAGCCTCTCCCTGGATGATCTGCAGTTCAAAAAGCTGACGGACCAGAGAGGCTGACATAAATACAAAAACCAGTACCAGTACTGTGGTACGTTTTATTCGTATCTTTTTAAAAAATCTTTTTATTTTAGTACCCAAATAGACTCACTTTCCTTCATTGATGGATTCTTCATGAAATGATAATTAATATAATGAAATACCCGGTAAACAATCAGTGTAAGGATCACTGTATAAAAAATCTCCGGTAAAATAATCCGGTATAAATAGGTTCCGAGCCCCAGACGTCCCCTGAGCAGAAACTGCAATGCATAGACAGAAAGTCCGTACAGTAAATCCCCGATACCTGCAAGCATAACCGGAACCTTTATGTCATCATCATAGCAGATCCTGTGGGCATATCCGCTTAAAAAGCCAATATACATATAGATCAGAGCGTAGAAACCAAACACAGAGCCATAGAACATGTCTACCAGAAATCCACAGAAAAATCCTGTCCACAGTCCACTTTTTCTTCCGCGCATCAGCCCCATGGATATACACAGGATCAGGATCAGATTCGGCGTGATAGAACCGATGGATATCACATGAAGAAGAGTACACTGAAGAAGAAAACTGATCAGGATCATAAAAAATAACGCTATCTTACTCTTCATTTGCAGTCGCCTCCTGAGCTGCCTGAGCATTGTCATTAACAGAATCCTGTTTATTTACTGTAATGACAAGTACATTTTTCAGATGCTGGAAATCTACAGGTGTGACAATGGTACCTGTTTTGGTCAGATTGTTGCTGTTTTGTTCCACCTCACTGACGTATCCGATAAATAGTCCCTCTACATATTTCTCACTGATATTGGAGGTAACGATGCGTTCCCCCACTGTTACTTTATTATTCTGGTCATACAACTGGCTGAAGCTTAATTTACCCTCATCGATGAGTTCCAGATCTCCTTCCACCACACAGTTATCCTGTGTGCTGACAGTCATGGCACTGACATTGCTGCTGTCATCGATAATGGAACGTACAGTCGCCCAGTGAGTTCCGACCTCTGTCACGATCCCGACCAGACCTTTATCTGCAAGTACATTATTATCCACACGAATGCCGTCTGCAGATCCCCGGTTGATCATAAAGGTATCATACCAGTTGCCCGGATCTTTGGATATGATTTCTGCAGCAATCTTTGGATATTCAGTATACTGCTGGTCAAGATTATACATCTGCTGTAATCTTACATATTCTGTCTGATCCTGGATCAGTTTATTGTTCTGTTCTGTGAGACTGTCTATCTGTGCCTTTAAATTTTCGTTCTCACTGAGGATTTCTTCTTTATCACGCATACGGTCCTGCATTCCTTTCAGAACTGAACTGATCCGATTGATGCTGTTTTCAAATGGAACGATCAGTATCCCGGCGGCATCCTGCAGCGGTGCAGTGGTTACGCCGGATGAAAAAGTGGCAGCAATACAGCTGACGCAGAAGATCGACATAATGACCAGAAGATGTTTACTTTTTAATTTAATCCTAAAATGTACTTTCTTTTTCAGGTTTTTCATTGATGCACCCCTAAAAATTATAGTTTTCTCTGCGTAACCGGTACTGCCCATTCACGCAGTTCTTTATTTCTGATTATTTTCTCCAGACCTGTAACTGCCGAGGTTTCATAAAAATCTGACAGATTAAAGGTGAATCCTGTATAACTGGCAAGGTATTTATCAATATAAGGAAGTCTGGTACTGCCTCCGGTTATGTAAATCCCCTGTTTCGCAATATGGTAGGAAATCTGGGGAGGAATTCGCTCCAGAAATGTTTTCATCTCTGCCGCAATCTCATTCAGACAGTTCATGATACCGTCATTTACCACATAAGAAGAAATGATTTCTTCTCTTGGCAGTCCGGAAATACAGTCAATTCCTACAACCTTACGTACTTCCTTTTTCGGATCACTGAGGCGTCCCATGACCATCTTAAGCCTCTTGGCAGTCCTTGTGCCAATCTGCAGATTATATCTTTTACGTATTTCACTGCAGACAGATTCATTCATCTGTCTGCCTCCCAGCGGTATTTTCCTGCTGATAATGATCTTTCCTCCGGTGATGATCGATACTTCTGTACTCTGTGCACCGATATTTACGATCATATTTCCTTCCGGATCTTCCAAATTGACACCCATGGCAATGGCATCTGCAATGGGTGCCTCTACCATAAATACGCGATTTTTCTTTAACCAGTGACCATTCGCCACATGAAAATATGCCCGTTTCTCAACCGCAGTCATATCCAGAGGAACAGTAAAATACATTGTTGCGCCAAATCCCAGGATATGATCGATCTTTCGGATCATACTGTAAAGAACAATCTCCTGAAGTTCCAGATTAGCGATCATGCCAAATGTCATTGGCGAAGTAACCGTAATATCTGTGGGGGATTTCTCAAACATATCGTATGCTTCATTTCCCATTGCAATGATCGTGTGTCCCTTGGACGCGATCATATTTTTCTCGATATAAGTTTTGTTTCTGAAAAAAGAATAGACTTTTACGGAACTGCTTCCCAAATCTATTCCATATGTTTTCTCAAATAGCATATTCTGCCCCTTTGTTGTTGCCTTATTCTGTACATGTATTCCATAATCCTTCTTCTCTGAAGCTGCAGTATCTCTGATCCCCGATCACAATATGATCCAGCAGATGTATTCCCAGCAGTTCCCCCGCCTGATAAATCCTGGCTGTGATCTGTAAGTCATCCGGACTTGGTGTAGGATCACCACTTGGATGATTGTGTATCAATATCAGACTGACTGCATGGCGGCGCAGGGCTTCCATGAAGATTTCCCTTGGTGTTACCAGCGAACCGGTTGCAGTTCCCCGGGTCAGTATCTTATCTCCCAGAAAATGTCCTTTCACATCTGACATCATACAGATCACCAGTTCCTGCTCTTCATGGCGGAGTTCTTCCATATAATAAGCTGCTATGGAGGAGGGATTGTTCATAACTATCTGCGGTCTGGCAGCAGCCTTGGCAATTCTTTTGGAAAGTTCTCCAATGCATTTTAACTGTACTGCTTTTACCTGTCCGATTCCATGAATCTTCATAAGATCCTGTACAGATACATGCATAAGCCCCATAAGGCCGGGATAGGAGGACGACTCCATAAATTTCAGGATCTCCTGTGCAAGTGCCAGTGAATTCTTTCCTGAAGTGCCGCTGCGCAGGATTACTGCCAGCAGTTCAGTGTCATTTAATGAACCCTCACCCTGCATAAAGCATTTCTCATACGGCCGCTGTTCCCTGGGAAGCTGCTTCATAATATTATTTGCATTATTCATAAGTCTGCCTGTGCTCTCTAAAGCCTCTGGGCAAATTGCAAATTATATTCTAGCATAAAAGAGGAGAGATGTACACTCTCCTCTCTGATTTTTATGTGAACTTTATAGTTACTGGGTTACTGTTCACACACCACTGTCCCGCGAGGTGTTTTGGCATGAATATGCCAAAATCCCGAGACATACAAGCCAAAATTCCATTGCCGCAGGCAATCTGGAATGAATTTTGGCTACGTTACTGTGAACGGAGTGAACAGTAACGTTACTGGGTTACTGGTTATCGGTAATATCCCGCTTAAGAGATCAATTATTTTTTATAGCCGCATATTTTCGGCATACAGTCTCAGCAACTTTGATTCCATCCATGGCAGCACTTGTGATTCCGCCTGCGTAACCTGCACCTTCGCCACATGGATAAATTCCTGCCATATTTGCTGTGAGCTCCTGATTACGTACGATTCTTACAGGAGAAGAAGTACGGCTTTCAATGCCACTGAGCAGTGCATCCTCTCTGTCAAATCCGGAAATTCGTTTTCCGAAGGCTCTGACACCTTCTTCAATAGAATCGCCTACTGCTTTTGGCAGAACAGAGCGTACATTTGTCAGTATATATTCTCCCTTCATACAGGGAGTAACCTCTCCTAATGCTTCACTTGCCTGATTTTTGCAAAAATCACCAAACAGCTGAACAGGAATTTTTCCTTCTCCGAGCTCCCATGCTTTTTTCTCCAGACTACGCTGAAATTCTACGCCGCCAAGAACTCCTTTATCCGGGAAATCTTCTGGTGTGACTGTGACGATCATGGCACTGTTTGCATTTCTGGAATCACGTGCCTGATAGCTCATTCCGTTCACTGCGAGACGGCCGGGTTCAGAGGATGCATTTACAACATATCCGCCCGGACACATACAAAAAGAATAAACACCTCTGCCATTTGCACACTTATGGGTTACTTTATAGCTGGCTGCACCAAGTAATTCATTCTCAGGCTCTCCATAAAGATCCATATTGATCATTTCCTGAGGATGTTCAATACGCAACCCCACTGCAAATGACTTTGGCTCCATATAAACACCACGTTTCTGTAACATTTCAAAAGTATCTCTTGCACTGTGTCCTGGTGCCAGTACACAGACCTGTGCAGGGATTATCTTATCATTGTTGATCTCAATTTCTTTTAATGTATTGTTCTCAAAAATCAGATCTGTCACCTTGGAACGGAAGCAGAATTTTCCTCCCATTTCTTCGATTTCATGACGCATTTTTTCAACAATACCAACCAGCACATCCGTTCCCAGATGTGGCTTCTGCTGATAAATAATTTCTTCCGGTGCGCCGGCAGCTACGAAACGCTTCAGTACCTCATGATTACGTCCGTAAGGATCTTTTACCAGCGTGTTCAGCTTTCCGTCGGAAAAGGTGCCGGCGCCGCCCTCTCCGAACTGTACATTGGACTCAGGGTCAAGAACACCATTTTTCCAGAAATTCTCTACTGTTTTCTGACGTTTCTCAGCCTCTTCTCCGCGTTCAAGTATTATTGGACAATATCCGACCTTCGCAAGATACCATCCGCAGAAAAGTCCTGCAGGACCACTTCCCACAATAACGGGAGAATGTAAAAGAGGTGTCTCACCCGGAGAGGGAAATTCATATGGTTTCTCTTTTGTTAACATAATGTTGTTATTGTTAACTTTTTTGGCGAGTTTCTGTTCATCTCTGATCGTTATATCTACAGTATATACAAAGATTTTGTCATTTTTGTGTCTGCAGTCCAGAGATTGCTTTTTTATCTCGTAAGTAAAACTGTTTCCGGGATTTTTTAATGTTTTTGCAATCTTTTTTTCGAGCTGTGCCTTTGTATGTGTGATTGGAAGTTTCAGCTGTGAAATTCGAATCAATTTTTCTCCTCCTTTGCTGCATTTTTGCCGGCCACTGCGCCGCTGCTCCATGCCCATTGCAGATTATATCCGCCGCATGTACCGTCAATATCCAGAAGCTCCCCTGCAAAGTACAGACCCCTACAGAGCTTTGACTCCATGGTTTGAGAATTTACCTGTGAGGTATCTACTCCCCCGGAGCAGACCTGTGCCTGTGAAAATGACATGCCATCCTGCACTTCAAGAGGAAATTCCCTTATGGCAGAAACCAGTTGTTTTTGTGATATAAGGATTTTGATAAGCTTTTCCGGGAAAAGTCCCACCAGGAGTTCTTTTTCTTTTTTATAGGGACATGCCTTCTTTCGTGCATACAGAAGTTTCTTTAATTCTTCTTCTGACAGCTCCGGCATGAAATTAATGCGGAGCTCTGCTTTATGTCCTTCTCTGACTGCACGTACTGCATAAGTGCTGAGCTGAAACACTGGGATTCCGGAGATTCCGTATTCTGTAAGCTGCAGCTCGCCATGTTCAGATTTACAGAATTTCCCATCTGTAAAAAGAGAAATCTCTCCTTCTGTACGTACGCCTGCCCATGCCTTAAAAGAAGAACCTTTACATTTCAGGGCAGTAAGTGCCGGATAAACCGGGACAATGCGGTGATGAAAGCTCTCTGCCAGCATATATCCGCTGCCGTCTGAACCTGAAACAGAAGATGCCCGGGATCCATTGGCAAGTATCAGTGCATCTGCATCATAGTGCCATCCTTTTGTCAGGATTTGGAAATTCTTTTCATTTGTCCCGGTTTTTATTTCTGTAACCTGTTCGTTTGTCTTTATTTTCACACCCAGACTGGCAGCCTCCATACACAGTACATCTACAACACTCTGCGCCTGATTGCTTCTCGGATAAAGATAGCCGTTCCTGTTTAAAGGATAGATTCCTATCTCTTTGAAAAACTCAATGGTATTCTCGACAGAAAACTCTCTGAGTGCATCTTCGACAAATTCCGGATGTTCGCCTCTGTATGCATCATCCGGTCTTGCAAGATTGGAAAAATTACATCTGCCGTTTCCTGTAGCACAGATTTTCTTTCCGGGTTTCTCGTTCTGTTCCAGAACAGTGACTGCTGCCCCTTTTCGGGCTGCCATGATCGCTGCCATCAAACCACTGGCTCCTGCTCCTGTGATCACTACCTGCCTTTTTTTCATAAAGATACAAGCCCCTTATCAACCATTTTCTGAAGAGACATCAAAACGCCAAGCTTTGCATGTTCCCAGGTAAGTCCGCCCTGGAAATACACTGCATATGGCGGTTTCATCGGACCATCTGCGGAAAGCTCGATGGAAGAGCCCTGTACAAAAGCACCTGCTGCCATGATAACCTGACTGTCATATCCGGGCATATCCCATGGCTCCGGATCCACATAACTGTCAACCGGAGCTGCTGCCTGAATACCCTTACAGAACGCGATCAGACCTTCCGGTGTGCCAAGGCTTACTGCCTGAATGATGTCCTGACGTGGCTCTGTGGAATCCGGGATTACCGGGAATCCAAGTTTCTCATAAATATTTGCCGCAAACACAGCTCCCTTTAACGCACCCTTGGTAACCATTGGTGCAAGGAAAAATCCCTGGAAGAAAGAACGGTTGACTCCCAGAGTTGCGCCTACCTCACTGCCAAGTCCGGGACAGGTCATTCTGTAAGAAGCATTCTCCACGCACTCCTTAGTACCTGCAATATAACCGCCGATAGGCGCAAGTCCGCCGCCCGGATTTTTGATCAGAGAACCAACAATCATATCAGCTCCCACATCACTTGGCTCAATGGTATCTACAAACTCACCGTAGCAGTTATCCACCATACAGATCACATCCGGTTTAATACTCTTTACAAAAGAAATCAGTTCTCCAATCTGCTTTACAGAGAAAGACGGACGTGTCTGGTATCCTTTGGAACGCTGGATCTCCACAAGACGTGTCTTTTCATTGATTGCTTTACGGATGCTGTTATAATCAAAGGTTCCGTCTTCTAACAGTTCCACCTGACGGTAACTTACTCCATATTCTGCGAGAGAACCTTTTGACGGGCGGATGCCGATTACCTCTTCCAGAGTATCGTAAGGCTTTCCGGCAGGTGCCAGAAGTTCATCACCCGGACGGAGATTACCGAATAAGGCAATGGCCAGCGCGTGAGTTCCGCATGTGATCTGCGGGCGTACCAGACAGGCTTCCGTATGGAAAGTATCTGCATAAACCTTTTCAAGTGTTTCCCGGCCAATATCGTCATATCCATAACCGGAAGAACTTCCGAAGCATTCGGCACTTACCTTATTTTTCTGCATGGCAAGAAGCACCTTCATCTGGTTATATTCTGCCGTTTTATCAAATTTTTCAAATCTTTCTTTTAAAGATTCCTCAATCTTATGACCAAAGTCATAAACCTCTGAAGAAATCCCAAGCTGTGCGTACATTTCTTTCATAATTTGTTTCGTCCTCATTTCTGTTTGCATTATTATCTTTATTTTATCTCTGAATTTCACTTATTCTGTATCAGTGATTTTTAAGAAAAATTCGGTTATAAAATTCCTCTGTCCCTGCATACCTTCAGCATTTCATCAAGGATTCTGTCTTCATTATAGTCAAATTCATCCTTATTCATCCAGATGGCATCCTTCTCCCTGCGAAACCAGGTCAGCTGGCGTTTTGCAAAATGTCTGGTATCTCTTTTCAGGATCCTGACCGCTTCCTCTAACGGATACTCGCCATCCAGATATGCAAGGATTTCTTTATATCCAAGTCCCTGCATGGAAACCATCCCCCTGTGGTATCCCATATCTTTTAACTTCTGCACTTCCTCAAGGAGTCCCTCTTTTAACATCTCATCAATACGGTCATCAATCCGTTTATAAAGAAGTTCCCTTGGTACATTCAGCACAAAATATGCCAGATTATAAGGGGTTTCGTGTTCCTTCTGCTCCTGATTATGTGCGGAGATCGGCGACTGGTTCTGATGATAAAACTCCAGTGCCCTGATCACACGTTTTACATTATTGGCGTGGATTTCCCCGGCACTGACAGGATCAACATCCAAAAGCATCTGGTGCAGATATTCATTTCCCTTCTCTGCAGCAAGCTGTTCCAGCTCCTGACGGTATCCGTCTTCCTGCTCTGCCTGAGTAAAATCAATATCCTTTGTAATAGCCTGTATATAAAATCCGGTTCCTCCTACCAGAACAGGAATTTTCCCCTTGGCATAAATTTCTTCCATGGCAGCTTTTGCCATCTGCTGGAATTTCACGATATGAAATTCTTCCTGAGGCAGCAGTTCATCTACCAGATAATGCTTTACTCCCTGCATCTCCTCCGGCCGGATCTTAGCTGATCCAATATCCATATATTTGTAGACCTGCATGGAATCAGCAGAAATGATCTCTCCGTTTACTGCTTTCGCAAGAGCAATGGATAGATGGGTTTTTCCTGCTGCCGTCGGTCCTGTAAGAACGATCAGTGGCTTTTTCATAATAGCTCCTTTATATAAACTATACAATACGTTTAAATTTCTTTTCCAGTTCTGTTTTAGTCATGGAAATAATCGTCGGTCTTCCATGAGGACAGTGATAGGGATTCTCCAGTGTAAGCAGTTCATCGATCAAGGCATTTGCTTCCCGGTCGGACATCTGGTGATTTCCCTTTACCGCAGCCTTACATGCCATGGTGGCCAGTCTGGAAGCAAAGATTCCAAGTGGATCCTTATCCTTCTCAGAAGCAAGATTGTCAAGCATTTCCAGAAAAAGTTCTTCTTCCGTAAGACCGTACAGATTGGCCGGGACTGCATTGATACAGTATTCCTTACCGCCAAATGGTTCAATCTCAAATCCAAAATCCTCGAAATATTTACGGTTAGCCTTAAGAAGAGCTTCTTCCTGAAGATTCAGGGATACGATCAGCGGCGGGCTGAGGTACTGGGATTCTACTGTCTGCTCACGAAACCTTTTTACGAAACGTTCATAATAAACCTTTTCATGTGCCGCATGCTGGTCGATAATAAAAAATTTATCCTCAAACTGAACAAGCCAGTAAGTATCAAAAATCTGTCCGATCAGCTGATGACGGCTTCGGGATTCAGGAGCAAGAAGTTTCTCCTCAAATAATTCCAGCTGCTGTGGTCTGATTTCTTCTGATATTACATTTTTGTTTTGTTCTATCTGTTTTCTGTTTCCTTCTGAATCCACAGCAGTCTTCAGATATTCTGCAGTTTTCTGTTCTGCAATTTCCTGCTTTGTCTCTGAAAATACCGGTTGTTCTTCATTCTTTTTATCGCTTAGTGTTCCCTCAAAAAGCTGTTCCTCTGCCTTGGTAAGAGGATCCCTGGTCTGATAGATCTGCTGTTCACGCACTGCCTGTTCTGCCATTGTAACAGTTCCTCGTGGTAGTGCGGTATGCTCAGAAACCCTGGAAGCTGTATTTACAGTCTGTGGACGATACTCCGGAATTTCAGCCCGACGTCTGGTTTCAAATGGCTCCGGTACATCCCCCGGTTTTACCACAGGCTGCTGCTTTTTAATCGGTTCTTCTTTTCCAAAAGGCACTGTCTGGATCATTTCTCTTGTGGTAAGAGCCTTGTGGACTGTCTCGTAAACTGCATCATAAACTTCTGTTCCTCTTGCAAACCGCACCTCCATCTTGCTTGGATGCACATTTACATCCAGATCATTTCCCTCCATCTGAATATGAAGAGAAACAAAGGGAAACTTATGCTGCATGAGAAAACCCTTATAGGCATTCTCTATCCCCTTTGCAATGATCCGGTTCTTTACAAAACGTCCGTTAATATAATAATTCTCAAAGGTACGGTTACCTCTGGAAATCTCCGGTTTTCCCACAAAACCCTCAATCTTCATGAAATCATTCTCGTAGGATACCTCAAGAAGTGCTTTGGTGATATCTCTTCCATATATATTATAGATCACATCTTTCACATTGTAATTTCCGGAAGTATGAAGCTTCACCTGTTTATTCTGGATATATTTAAAAGAAATCTCAGGATGGGACAATGCCAGCTGCTCCATCAAAGTGCTGACATAATTTCCCTCCGTAGTATCTGATTTCAGGAACTTGCTTCTAGCAGGTGTATTGTAAAAAAGATTTCTCACCAGGAAAGTAGTTCCTTCCGGTGCTCCCATATCCTCTAAAGACTCCTGTACACCACCGTTGATCACATAACGGACGCCGCTTAATGCAGATGGGGTTTTTGTGATCAGTTCCACCTGTGCAACAGCAGCAATACTGGACAAAGCCTCACCGCGAAATCCAAGAGACGCAATGTGTTCCAGATCCTCAACCTTCTCAATCTTACTGGTGGCATGACGCAAAAATGCCAGGGGTACCTGATCTCTTTCCATACCCCCGCCATTATCTGTGATACGTATCATCTTTTTGCCGCCGTCTGTAATTTCCACTGTTACAGCAGTTGCTCCTGCATCAATTGCATTTTCCACAAGCTCCTTCACAATGGAGGACGGACGTTCCACTACCTCACCGGCAGCGATCTTATCTATGGTCTGCTGGTCTAATACTGCAATTTTTCTCAACTTTTATCACCATCTGTTCTTAATCTTGTTCTGCAGGTTATAAAGTGTATTCATTGCCTCGATAGGAGTCATATTCCCCATATCAAGACCTTTTATCTCATCAATGATATCGTTATCCTTAACTGTATCGAACAGAGACATCTGTGCCATATCCATCTGATCGTATACAGGCTTTTTCTTTTTCGCAGATGTCAGGTCTTTTACTGCTGCCGTAATATCCGCATCACTCAGTTCCTCCACCAGTTCCTTTGCTCTCTGGATCACAGAATCCGGAACACCGGCAAGCTTGGCAACCTGGATACCATAACTTTTGTCTGCGCCGCCCTGAACGATCTTACGCAGAAATACAATATCGTCCCCTTTTTCCTTGACAGCAATACAGTAGTTATTAACTCCCGGAATTTTACCCTCCAGTTCAGTAAGCTCATGATAATGGGTGGCAAATAACGTCTTTGCACCACAAAGCTTCGTATTGCTGATATGCTCGATCACAGCCCAGGCAATGGCAAGCCCGTCAAAGGTACTGGTGCCACGTCCAATCTCATCCAGGATCAGAAGGCTTCTTGCAGTTGCATTTCTCAGAATATTTGCAACCTCTGTCATCTCTACCATAAAGGTACTCTGACCACTTGCCAGATCATCCGACGCACCTACACGGGTAAAAATCCTGTCAACAATTCCGATGTTTGCTTTTTCAGCAGGGACAAAACTTCCAATCTGTGCCATCAGTACGATCAGGGCAGTCTGTCTCATGTAGGTAGACTTACCTGCCATGTTCGGACCTGTGATAATGGATACCCTTTTCTTATGGTTATCCAGATATGTATCATTAGCAATAAACATATCGTTCTCTATCATCTGTTCCACAACAGGATGACGGCCGTTTTTAATATCTATCACACCTGTTGTATTTGTCTTCGGACGTACAAAATGATTTCTTTCCGCAACCAGGGCAAGAGAAGCAAACACATCCAGTGCAGCCACTGCCTTGGCAGTCTTCTGGATCCGCATAACTTCTTTCCCGACTGTATCTCTCACATCACAGAACAGTTCATATTCCAGAGCATACAGCTTATCCTCTGCCCCAAGGATCAGGTCTTCCAGTTCTTTTAACTCCTGGGTAATGTATCGCTCTGCATTGGTAAGCGTCTGTTTACGGATATAATTATCCGGCACCAGATCTTTAAAAGTATTGGTAATCTCCAGTGAATAACCAAATACGCGATTATATTTGATCTTCATTGTTTTGATGCCTGTACGCTCCCGCTCTTTGGCCTCCAGTTCTGAAAGCCATTTCTTACCATCTGTCCTGGAACGGCGGAATTTATCTACATCTTCATTATAGCCCTCTTTAATAATGCCTCCATCCTTCTGTGCAAGAGGCGGATCTTCCACGATGGCACGCTTGATCAGATCTGTCACATCCTCCAGCGAATCCATATCCTCATAGATTTTCTGAAGCAGAGGTGTTTTAAAGTCTTTTAAAACCTGTTTTATGTAAGGAAGCATTTCCAGCGAAGAAGCAAATGCGATCAGATCTCTTGGATTCGCAGATTTATAGCTGATACGGCTGATCAGTCGTTCCAGGTCATAAACAGGTCCCAGATATTCCCTGATCTCATCCCGGAGCATTCCGTTTTTATTTAACTCTTCCAGTGCTTCCAGACGTTGTTCAATCTCATCTCTGTCGATCAGTGGCTGTTCCACATAACTGCGGAGAGTTCTGGCTCCCATTGCTGTTTTTGTCTTATCCAGTACCCAGAGAAGAGAACCTCTTTTCTGTTTCTCTCTCAGGGTTTCCACAAGTTCCAGATTTCTGCGGCTGGAACTGTCGATAAGCATATATTTCTCTGCTGCATAAGGACGGATAGTTGTCATATGGGACAAGGCTGTCTTCTGGGTTTCTTTCAGATATAAGAAAAGAGCTCCTGCAGCAATGATCCCGCAGTCATAATCACCAACGCCCAATCCCTCCAGAGAACCTACATGAAAATGATCTTTTAGTGTGCGGCGGCACAACTCGTCATCGAAATACCAGGAATCCAATGAAAAAACACAGATCCCAAGACGGTTCTGCAAGTCATCTGTATCTATATTAGACATATAAAAAGAATCATTACAGATAATCTCTGCAGGAACAAATTTGTTGATCTCATCCAGGAGTTTCTGAGGTTTATCCACCTCTGTAAGGAAACAGTCACCTGTTGTAATGTCTGCAATAGCACATCCGAAATGTTCTTCCATGGACACAATAGACATCAGGTAATTATTCTTTGTCTCATCAAGAGCAGCAGCATCCAGTGTGGTTCCTGGGGTTACAATCCTTACAACCTCACGCTTTACCAGTCCTTTGGCTTTTTTAGGATCCTCTACCTGCTCACAGATTGCTACCTTATGTCCCCGCTCGATCAGACGATTGATATAAGTCTCCGCAGCATGATAAGGGACACCACACATGGGTGCCCTCTCCTCTAATCCACAGTCTTTTCCTGTAAGTGTGATCTCTAGCTCTTTGGTGACAAGCAACGCATCATCAAAAAACATCTCGTAGAAATCTCCAAGACGGTAAAATAAAATACAGTCTTTATATTGTTCCTTTGTTTTGCAGTATTCCTGCATCATCGGTGATAATTTCCCTGTGTTAACTGGAAACCCTGTATTTACGCGGCTTGTAGATGTTTTATGTTCCTTTTTGACCCACTTTTGACCCATTTTTTTTTCTTCTTCAGTGTTTCTTGTTTTTTCCAAATATTTAAACCTCTTCCTAAAATCTCATTTCATCAGCAAAATCAGCTTTCTTTTCCTTTTAGATTTTTTTCCATAACATTACCATCCTTTTTCTAATAACAATAGATGATCATGCATGGCACTGGACTTAATTTTAACACAACCCCAAAAACCTTTCAAGACTGCCGATCTATCCATTTCTGAAATTTTTCTTATCAATCAGGGTTCTTCGCCCAATTCGTACCATGAAGGTATTATTGTTCATAAGTGTTCGCATTGTTTTCTCAGGCTTCCTGTAAGCTGCATCCGCTCCGACGACTTTTGCTGACTACACTATTTTTACTTATCTTTAGTTTTTCGCATCATTTTTTAAGCGATGGATAAAGGATTCCATGATAATCAAATTCAGGATTATCCAGCATCTTTTTTCTTTTCTTTCCTTTCTAATATCTTTTTCAATTTCCTTTTATTCCTCAACAAATTCTGCTTAATTGCCCCTTCTGACATCTTCTGACAACTTTTTCATGTTCAACGTTTTTAATATATGGCATAATGTTATCCTTTTCTAATACAATATATTTAAGGCTGATGTCTCTACAACTCTGATACAGAATAACTGCTCTATTATAACTGGATATTTACTCTTAAGCACGATATTATATAAATCAGGGCAAGCCCAACAGACCTGCCCATTTATAAATGCGTTCCTTATTTTATTGCACATAGATTTTCATCAATCCATTTTTGGACTTCATTCACATTATGATTTACAGCTTTTGCAATTTTTTCAACAGGCAGACCCATTTCTGCAAGAGAAAGAGCTGTTTCTTTTTTGGCCTTTAATTCCCCCACTTTCCATTCCCTCGCTGTAGATTTTCTCCATTTCATGGCACATAAGCTCAACCCCTTTCTGCGTGTCTTTTAATTCATGTACCCTCTTTGCAAGAACTGGACTGTGCATTTCATCCGCATTCCTACAATGCAGATCATGCATAAGTCTTCCAAGTTCTGTGTCTTCCTGTTTTCTGGAATTCACATATATAATATGTGCTTCATCCTGAAAGCTATCATCGGCTTCTTTGATATGCCTGTCAATATGGTAAATAGGAAAGCCATACCCAAGGATGTCATCCCAGGTAATAAAGATCACATAGCTTTCCGGTAATTCATCAAAATCCTGACCCGGATTTAAAGTGTTCATGTCCATCAAACCACTATGGTAACGTGCCCTCTTAGGTGATGCACCTTCATTATCCTGCTGGATCTCCACGTCAAACTGTTTGCCTTCGGAATCTCTGGCAACACAGTCCATGATTGCGGATCGTCCCTGCAGATTCTTATAATCCTTCTGGATGATCTGATCAATTACTTTCAGATCCTGTTTTTCCATAATGACCTGCAGAACATATTCCAGGCATTCTCTCTGTTTGAAAACATTTCTCATAAATATGTCACTCATGAGTGTAAAATTCTTAATAATACCTTTATATCTTTCGTAACGTACTTCCAATCCGTTCTCTGGCATAATTTTTTCATCTGCCACGTTCGCTGTCACCTCCCACTTTATTCTTTTTATGTTATGAAGAAATTTTCGAAAAAGCTTTTGTTTATTTTATCTTAGCATCAATGAATGACCTTTACAAGACACTTTTTCCCCAAATTACATTGGGTGTTCTTTAACCCACCTGTTTCCCTTACACTCAAATTCCGGACAAAGGGACAGCCATAGTCTTTCCAGATCAATCGCATCTCAACGACACGATTATGCCTCTTTTCCTGCATTTTATCAGCTCAATGCCTGGTTGTTGATTGCTGCCAACATTACTTCTGCATCAATTACTTTTTTATCTATCTGACTGCCAATGTCATTGCATCTGTCATTACGTTATCAATCAAACGTGGATTTCCCTGACTATAGCTATGTACAGACCTGATTGCTGCTGTATCTATGATGTCTGAACTGCCTCCGGCATTCCGGATCTAAAACTTACGGCATACTCGTCATATCATGCTCCGTCTCACAAATACTGAATATGAAATAATTGCAGAAAACGCAAAAGCAGCAAGCCTCCCGTTAGCAGAGTATGTCCGTAAACAAATAACAAATAAAAAGTAATTATGAAATACGAAATTGCGGCAGATCTACCGGAGTTAAAAAAATTAATTGCTGATATTCATGTACATATTGTAATCAACAGTGTGCGAAAGTATGATACCGAGCCACAGCCCTATATGGAATTTGACCGGGATTTAAAAGCTGGATACAAACATCATCTTTCTGACAGATACCGAATTTACTTAAAACAAAAAGTTATGGATATGTGTCATTCCAATGGACTAAACCAAGTAGATCTTCTGACATCTGCGGAAAGAAAAATATCCGAAAAAGAATACTGGGCAAAACGCAGAGGTCAAAAAAATCTCGATGAACACAATACAGAACTGAAAAAGAAAGGACTTACTCCAAGACAGACAACCTTTCAAACGGAGAAGCAATACCTTCGTGATACGATTGATACAGTTGTTTTACAGGCAGCATCCCAAGAAGAATTTTCCAGATTGCTGTCTGAGAAATATAATATTACATTTAAAGTCAGTCGTGGCAGATACAGCTACCTGCATCCTAATCGTCAAAAATACATTACTGGAAGAAATCTCGGAACACTTTATGAAGAAAATCATCTTCTGCAGATATTCTAGGAGAACTCAAACAGACAGCCATCAGAAAAGTCACATCCTGCTGACAGAACAATTACTGATTTTTCAGAACTGTCAAAATTGTCTATTTCTGACCAAACTGACGAAACCACACACTCTTTCCTTTTTATAAAATCTGATTTACGCTTTCCAATGCCTCGGCTCAAAGCACTGATGCCAGAAATACTCTGAAATCCACAGAAGACACTTTAAAAACACCACTTTACAGGTTTTTTCATATAAAATATCGTACAGGGCTTTCTGATGTATAATGAGTTTGGCAAAACCATTACAAAGGAAAGTAACCCTGTACGACAGAAAGCATTGTACAACGAAAAAAACCTGATTGGTAGACTTTATAAATTTTTCGTACATTTACATGTTTACCGTCTCATAACCAACTCTCTCACTTCGAACATGTAGTA